>Ga0335073_10000460_pt1 | contig 52100 bp, 50 predicted proteins | sample Lox_Sample_22_FD_207093 | JGI IMG/M metagenome (GOLD analysis project Ga0335073, IMG submission 207093) | Soil microbial communities from Loxahatchee National Wildlife Refuge, Florida, United States - Lox_Sample_2.2 | ecosystem: Environmental > Terrestrial > Soil > Wetlands | place: USA... | reverse complement strand
CGGGCTGTGGCTGTCGCTCGAGGTCGGGATCGGGTTCCTGGTCGGGCTGGGGCTGGGCTCGCTCACCGGGCAGCGGACGCTGTCGACGATCCTGCTGATCGGGCTCGAGATCATCGTGACCCCGATCCTGGCCCGCACCCCGATCCCCTATTTCCTAGACGGCCAGCGGCTCGACGTCGGCGTGGCCATGGTCCAGCTTCGCCCCGCGGGGCTCGCCCCGACCGGCGGCGGCCCGTTGTTCGGCGGGCGGGGATCTCTCGGCATACCGCCGATGCCGACCTGGGCCATGATCTCGGTGATCGTCGGCTGGATCGTGGGCTGGTCGGTCCTCGGGGCGTGGCGGATGATGACCCGCGACACCTGACGTCTCCGGGCCGGCTGGCCCGCGGGGTCCGGGCCCTGGTTCACTGGGCCGCAGCAGCCGGCGGCCGCTGCCCGGCCACGACGAACGGATACCAGCGTGATCGAGTATTTCGACACGGACCGAGGCCGCTTCGCCGTGGAGATCACCGGGCCCGCCGAAGCGCCGCCGGTCGTCCTGATCGCCGGGCTCGGAGACGATCACGCGTCCTGGGAACCGGTCTTGCCGTACCTGACCGCGGAGTACCGCTGCGTCACGTTCGACAACCGCGGCATCGGCCTGTCCCCGATCACGCCGGGGCCCTACCGCATAGCGGAGCTGGCCGCCGACGCGCACGCGATCCACCGGGCGCTGGGTCTGGAGCCGTGCGTCGCGATCGGCTCATCCATGGGCGGCGCCATCGGCCAGGAATGGGCGATCCGGCATCCCGGCGACGTCTCCGGGCTCGTGCTCTCCAACACGTGGGGGCGCAGCGACCCGTTCCTCCGCGTCCTTTTCGAGCACTGGACGTCGCTGGCCAGTGACGGCAGGGCCGGGGAGCTGATGGACAGCCTGTTGCTGTTCTCCACGTCGGCGGCGTATCTCGCCGCCAGGCCGGAGACGGTCAGCGAGTTCCGTTCCTCGCCCGTGCCGGACCTGGGCGGGTTCGCCGCCGCCGCCTCCGCCTGCCGCCACCACGACGCGCTGGCGGGGCTGCTGGGCGTACCGCAGCCCGCGCTGGTGCTGGCCGGCCGCGACGACATCCTGACCCGGCCCGCGCTCTCCGCCGAGCTGGCGCAGGCGATGCCAGCCGCGGACCTGCACGTCCTCGACGCGGGTCACATGACGTTCTGGGAAGCGCCCGAGCCGTGGGGGCGCACGGTCGCCCGCTGGCTGGACGGCCACGGGCCGGCCTGAGGTGACCCCACGGGGGCCGGAGCGAGCGGGGGCTGGCTACCGGAACAGGCCGCTGTAGGCGTTGAGCGCGGGCTGGCGCCCGCCAGTCGACCCAGCTCTCCTGGACGAGCACGGCCCGCAGGCCCAGCCGGGCAGCGACCCCGGCGACCTGCCGGGTGTGGTTGGACTGCACCCCGCCGATCGAGACCAGCGTGTCGGCGCCCTGGGCCAGCGCCTCGGGAACCAGGTACTCCAGCTTGCGGGTCTTGTTGCCGCCGAGAGCGAGCCCGGAGTTGCAGTCTTCCCGCTTGGCCCAGATCTTCACGCCGCCCAGATGAGCGGACAGCCGCTCCAGGGGGCGGACCGGGCTGGGCCCGAATAGAAGCGGGTTAACGGGGGAAGTCGTCCAGGGACACCGGGCCTCCACTCAGAGAAACCGTGGCTTCCGCTCAGCAACTCTGGGTCTCCACTCAGGGAAACCGAGGCCCATATTCAGGGATTGCCCGGAGGGCCTCTACAAAGCTCTTTGCCCCGGAAGATGCCAGGATAGGCATGGTGACCGTCGCTGGCCGGGCCTGGCGGGATGCGGCGTAGAACGCACAAGTGTGCACATGGCGGCAGATTGTAGTTATCGTCTTGGTAACGGCGGCTAGGAGGAGGCGGGGTACCGCGTGGCGGAGATCGTGTCGCTGGCCGAGGCCATGGCCGAGGCCGTGCACGACGGTGACACCGTGGCGATGGAGGGATTCACGCACCTGATCCCGCACGCCGCCGGGCGGGAAGTGATCCGCCAGGGGCGGCGGGAGCTCACGCTGGTCCGGATGACCCCCGACGTGATCTACGACCAGATGGTCGGGGCCGGATGCGCGCGCAAGCTCGTCTTCTCCTGGGGCGGCAACCCGGGCGTCGGGTCGCTGCACCGGTTCCGGGACGCGGTCGAGCATTCCTGGCCCGTCCCGCTGGAGCTCGAGGAGCACAGCCACGCGGGGATGGCCAACCGCTACGTGGCCGGCGCGTCCGGGCTGCCGTTCGCGGTGCTGCGCGGCTACAGCGGGACCGGGCTGGCCAGCCACGCGGCGAACATCGCCGAGATCACCTGCCCGTTCACCGGCGACACGCTGACCGCGGTGGCGGCCCTGCGGCCGGACGTGACGGTGATCCACGCGCAGCAGGCCGACCGGGCCGGCAACGTGCAGTTGTGGGGGATCACCGGGGTGCAGAAGGAAGCGGTGCTGGCCGCGGCGCGGTCGGTGGTCACGGTCGAGGAGATCGTCGACGTGCTGGACCCCCGGCCCGGCGCCGTCGTGCTGCCGGCCTGGGCCGTCGGCTACGTGGCGCTGGCTCCGGGAGGCGCGCACCCGTCCTACGCGCTGGACTACTCGGTCCGCGACAACGACTTCTATGTCGCCTGGGACGCGATCAGCCGCGACCGGGAGACGTTCGGGCGGTGGCTCGACGACTGCGTGCGCGGGGAAGGAGCCCGGTGACCGGCAACATCGTGACCGGGGCCGCGGAGGCCGGCGACACCGGGACCGGCGCCGCGCGGGCCGGCTACTCGGCGGACGAGATCATGACGGTGACCGCCTCCCGCGCGCTCCGCGACCGGACCACCTGCTTCGTCGGCATCGGCCGGCCCAGCGAGGCGGCCAACCTGGCCCGCGCCACGCACGCGCCGAACCTGGTCCTGATCTACGAGTCGGGCACGATCGGGGCCAAGCCAGGCTGGCTGCCGCTGTCCATCGGCGACGGCATCCTCGCCGAGACCGCCGACGCCGTGGTCAGCGTGCCCGAGATCTTCAACTACTGGCTGCAGCCGGGCCGGATCGACGTCGGCTTCCTCGGCGCGGCCCAGATCGACAGGTTCGCCAACATCAACACCACGGTGATCGGCGCCGACTACGCCGAGCCCAAGGTGAGGCTGCCCGGCGCGGGCGGCGCGCCGGAGATCGCCGGGTCGTGCCGGGAAGTGATTGTGATCGTGCGGCAGACCCGGCGGACTTTCGTCGAGCGGGTGGACTTCGTCACCTCGGTCGGCTTCGGCGACGGACCGGGCAGCCGGGAGTACCTCGGCCTGACCGGCGCGGGCCCGCGCAAGATCATCACGGACCTGGGCGTGCTGGAGCCCGACCCGGCGACCTGCGAGCTGGTGCTGACCGCGGTGTACCCGGGAGTGTCGGTCCCGCAGGTGAGGGAACGGACCGGATGGGACCTGCAGGTGTCCCCGGGCCTGGCCGAGATCGAGCCCCCCAGCCCGTCCGAGCTGGCCGTGCTGCGCGGCCTGCTCGCGACCATGCCCGCCGCCGGGGGAGCGCCGTGATGATCACCACCGCACCGAGAGGAGAACAGTCACGTGCCGCTAGTTGTGCGGAACACCCCGCGAACAGATCTTGAGGTCGTCGACGGCCTGGCGGCCGCGGGGGTGGCGACGGTGCACGAGGCGCAGGGCCGGACCGGGCTGCTGCGCGCTGACATCCGCCCGATCTTCCGGCCCGCGCGTGTCGCCGGCAACGCGCTGACCTGCGAGGTCGCCCCGGGCGACAACTGGTCGATCCATATCGCCGTGGAGCAGGCGCAGCTCGGCGACATCCTCGTGGTCACCCCGACCAGCCCGTGCGACGACGGGTACGTGGGCGACTTGCTCGCCGGGAGCCTGCTGGCGCACGGCGTCCGGGGCGTGGTCATCGACGCCGGGGTGCGGGATGTCGCGACGCTGACCGAGATGCGCTTCCCGGTCTGGTCGAAGGTGATCTCCGCCAAGGGCACGGTGAAGGAAACGCCCGGGAACGTGCAGACCGCGATCGTCTGCGCCGGCGCGTACGTCCGGCCCGGGGACGTGGTCGTGGCCGACGACGACGGGGTCGTGGTCGTGCGGCGCGAGGACGCCGAGACGGTGCTCAAGGCGGCCCGGGACCGGGAGGCCAGCGAGGCGGCCAAGCGACCCCGGCTGAACGGCGGCGAGCTCGGCCTCGACCTCTACGACATGCGCGGCCGGCTCGCCGACAAGGGCATGCGCTACGTCGACTTCACGGACCAGCCGTGAGCGAGGGGGTTCGGGGGAGTCGCCCCCTCGGGGGAGCACGGTCCCAGACCGCGATCCCCTGCGCCGCCATGCGCGGCGGCACGTCCAAGGGCCTGGTGTTCCTGGCCGACAGCTTGCCGGCCGACCGCGCGACGCGTGACGCGGTGCTGCTCGCCGCGATGGGATCCCCGGACCCCCGGGAGATCGACGGCATGGGCGGCAGTCACCCGCTGACGTCGAAGGTCGCCGTGGTGAGTTTGTCGTCCCGCGACAACGCGGACGTCGAGTACCTGTTCCTCCAGGTGTGGCCGGACCGGCCCGAGGTCTCCGACAGTCAGAACTGTGGGAACATGCTGGCCGCCGTGGGGCCGTTCGCGATCGAGCAGGGCCTCGTGGCCGCGGCCGATCCGGTGACGCCGGTCCGCATCTGGATGCGGAACACGCAGACGCTGGCCACGGCGGTGGTACAGACGCCGGGCGGGCAGGTCCGCTACGACGGGCCCGCGCGCATCGACGGCGTGCCCGGCACCCACGCGCCGATCCCGATCGAGTTCGCCGACGTCGCCGGGTCCTCGTGCGGTGCGCTGCTGCCGACCGGGCACGTCACCGACGTCGTCGAGGGCACCAGGGTCACCTGCATCGACAACGGCATGCCGGTGGTGTGCCTGGCCGCCTCCGACTTCGGGCTGACCGGGCAGGAGTCGCCGGCCGACCTCGAGGGCGACGCCGAGCTGACCAAGCGGGTCGAGGCGATCCGGCTGGCCGCCGGGCCGCTGATGAACCTCGGCGACGTCACCGACCAGACCGTGCCGAAGATGAGCCTGCTGGCCCCGCCGGCGCACGGCGGCACGGTCTCGACCCGGACGTTCATCCCGCACCGGGTGCACGAGGCGATCGGGGTCTTCGGCGCGGTATCCGTCGCCACCGCGTGCGTGCTGCCCGGGTCCGTGGCCCATGAGGTGGCGGTCATCCCGGGGAAAGCCGAGGGCTCGGTCGACATCGAGGTCGAGCACCCGACGGGCTTCTTCACCGTCACCATCGAGGTGAGCCTCGGCGACGGCGGGCCGGCCGTGACCCGGTCGGCCCTGCTGCGCACCGCCCGCCTGCTCATGCGGGGCGAGGTCATGGTGCCCGCGTCGGCCTGGGCTGCGCCGGGAGCCTCGCGGTGATCATCGACTGCCACGGGCACTACACGACCGCGCCGCCGCAGCACGACGCGTGGCGCAAGAGCCAGCTGGCCGCGTTCCGCGAGAGCCGGCCGAGCCCGGAGTATCCGGCCATCTCCGACGACGAGATCCGCGAGTCGATCGAGCAGAACCAGCTCCGGCTGCTGCGCGAGCGCGGCGCGGACATGACGATCTTCTCGCCGCGAGCGTCCGCCATGGCCCACCACGAGGGCGACGAGCGGGTCGGCGGCGAGTGGGCGCGAGCCTGCAACGACCTGATCGCGCGGGTCACCGGGCTGTTCCCCGAGACGTTCATCGGCGTGGGCCAGCTGCCGCAGTCACCCGGCGCCGACCTGAAGGCGTCCGCGGCCGAGCTGGAGCGTTGCGTGCTCGAGCTGGGGTTCGTCGGCTGCAACCTCAACCCGGACCCGAGCGGGGGGTGGTGGACTTCCCCCCCGCTCACCGACCGGTACTGGTACCCGATCTTCGAGAAGATGGTCGAGCTCGACGTGCCCGCGATGGTGCACGTCTCCAGCAGCTGCAACCCCGTCTTCCACGCCACCGGCGCGCATTACATCAACGCCGACACCACGGCGTTCATGCAGCTCATCCAGGGCGACCTGTTCACCGACTTCCCCGGCCTGCGGCTGGTGATCCCGCACGGCGGCGGCGCCGTCCCATACCACTGGGGCCGCTACCGCGGGCTCGCGGACATGCTGGGCAAGCCGCCGCTGAGCGAGCACGTCATGCGGAACGTGTTCTTCGACACGTGCGTCTACCACCAGCCCGGCATCGACCTGCTGCTGCAGGTCATCGACGCCGGCAACATCCTGTTCGGGTCCGAGATGGTGGGCGCGGTCCGCGGCATCGACCCGGAGACCGGCCACTACTTCGACGACACGAAGCGGTACGTCGACGCGGCCGCCGTGACCGAGGAGGAACGCGCGAGGGTCTACGAGGGCAACGCCCGGCGGGTCTACCCGCGCCTGGACCAGGCCCTGCGGGAGCGTGGTCGGTAGTGACGACTCAGCCGCCCGCCATCCCGCCCCAGCCCGCCGTCCTGCCCCAGCCCGCCGTCCTGCCCCTGCCCGACGCCGACTGGCTGGCGTACGACCCGAACCCGAGCAAGCCGGCCTACGTCCCGCCTCCGGGCGCGGTCGACGCCCACTGCCACGTGTTCGGCCCCGGCGACGTCTTCCCCTACGCCCCGGAGCGGAAGTACACGCCGACCGACGCCGGCAAGGAGCAGTTGTTCGCGCTGCGCGACTTCCTCGGCTTCGAGCGCAACGTCATCGTCCAGGCCACCTGCCACGGCGCCGACAACCGGGCGCTGGCGGACGCGCTGGTCGCGGCCGGCGGCCGGGCCCGCGGCGTGGCCACCATCCGGCCCGGCGTGTCCGCGGCCGAGCTCGCCGACCTGCACGCCGCGGGCGTCCGCGGCATCCGGTTCAACTTCGTCCGGCGCCTGGCCGACCCCGAGCCCGACGACTACTACCGCGGCCTGGTCGACCAGGTGGCCGAGCTGGGCTGGCACATCGTGGTGTACTTCGAGGCCCCCGACCTGGCCGAGCGCTGGGACCTGTTCACCAGCCTGCCCACGCCGGTCGTGGTCGACCACATGGGCCGGCCGGACGTGACCCAGCCGGTGGACGGCCCCGCCTTCGCGCTGTTCCTGCGCTTGCTGACCGAGCGCGAGAACGTGTGGGCCAAGGTGAGCGGGCCGGAGCGGCTGTCGAAGTCCGGCCCGCCGGAGTACGCCGACGTGGTCCCGTTCGGGCGCCGCCTGGTCGAGACCTTCCCCGACCGGGTGCTGTGGGGAACCGACTGGCCGCACCCGAACATGAAGAGCCACATGCCCGACGACGGCGCCCTGGTCGACGTCATCCCGCGGATCGCCCGCACCGAGGACCTGCAGCGCCGGCTGCTGGTCGACAATCCCATGCGCCTGTACTGGGAGGCATGACCGTGACCACGGATTACACCTCAGAGTTCGATGACATCCCAGGCACCCGGGTGTTCACGGCCCAGCGCGCGAAGCAGGGCTACCCGCTGAACCAGTTCTGCATGAGCCTGATGAAGCCAGAGAACCGGGAGCGGTTCAAGGCGGACGAGCGGGCCTACCTGGACGAGTGGCCGATGACCGAGGCCCAGAAGCAGGCCGTGCTGGACCGCGACTACAACGCCATGCTCGAGCAGGGCGGCAACATCTATTTCCTGGCGAAGATCTTCGCCACGGACGGGCTCAGCTACCTGCAGGCCGTGTCCACGATGACCGGCATGAACATCGACGACTACCAGAAGATGATGCTGTCCGGCGGGCGGTCGCCGGAAGGCTGGCGCTCGGTGAAGGACAGGAGCTGACCATGGCGCGCATCACCGCCGGGCTGACCACCAGCCACATCCCGGCCATCGGCGCCGCGATCGATCTCGGCAAGACCGAGGAGCCGTACTGGAAGCCGCTGTTCGCCGGGTACGAGTGGACCAAGGCGTGGGCCGCGCGGGAGGTCCCGGACGTGGTGATCCTGGTCTACAACGACCACGCGTCCGCGTTCACGCCGGAGATCGTCCCCACGTTCGCGCTGGGCTGTGCCGACGAGTTCCCGCCGGCCGACGAAGGCTACGGGCCGCGCCCGGTGCCGGTCGTCCGCGGCGACGCCGACCTGGCGGCCCACCTGGCGGAGTCGCTGATCCTGGACGAGTTCGACCTCACCCTCATGTACAAGCTGGACGTGGACCACGGCCTCACCGTGCCGCTGTCCCTGGTCTACGGCCAGCCCGACGAGTGGCCGGTGCGGGTCATCCCGCTCGCCGTGAACGTGGTGCAGTACCCGCCCCCGACCGGCCACCGCTGCTACCAGCTGGGCCAGGCGATCCGCCGGGCGGTGCAGAGCTACGGCGAGGATCTCACGGTCCACGTCTGGGGCACCGGCGGCATGAGCCACCAGCTCCAGGGGCCGCGCGCGGGCTTCATCAACTCCGCGTTCGACCACGCGTTCTTCGACCGGCTGGTCGCCGACCCGGACAACCTGGCGCTGGTGCCGCACCTCGAGTACGTGCGCGAGGCGGGCTCCGAGGGGATCGAGCTGGTCATGCAGCTGATCATGCGGGGCGCCATGGGCCCCGAGGTCGAGGAGCTGTACCGCTTCTACCATGTCCCCGGATCCAACACTGCGGTCGGGCACCTCGTGTTGCGGCCCTGTGACCAGTCCAGCCAGGAAGAGAACTAGACGCATGCGGATCGCACTCGCCGGAGCCGGCGCCTTCGGCATCAAGCACCTCGACGGTCTCGCCGAGATCGACGGGGTCACCGTCACGGCCATCGTCAGCCGCAGGCAGGAGCAAGCCGAGGAGGTAGCCCGGAAGTATGGCGTCGGCCACGCCACAACCGACCTTGATGAGGTCCTGGCCCGCGACGACGTCGACGCGGTCATCCTGTGCACCCCGACCCAGCTGCACGCGCGGCAGGCCATCGCCGCGATGAGGGTCGGCAAGCACGTCCAGGTGGAGATCCCGCTGGCCGACAGCTGGCCCGACGCGCTCGAGGTCGACCGCGTGCAGCGGGAGACCGGCCTGACCTGCATGGTCGGGCACACCCGCCGGTTCAACCCGTCGCACCAGTGGATCCACCGCCGCATCGGTGCGGGCGAGCTGTCGATCCAGCAGATGGACGTGCAGACGTACTTCTTCCGGCGGAAGAACCTGAACGCGCTCGGCGAACCCCGCAGCTGGACCGACAACCTGCTCTGGCACCACGCCGCGCACACCGTTGACCTGTTCCAGTACCAGACCGGCGAGGACGTGGAGATCGCCAACGCCGTGCAGGGGCGGGTGCACCCCGAGCTGGGCATCGCGATGGACATGTCCATCCAGCTGCGCACGCCCGGCGCGCGGATCTGCACGCTCTCGCTCAGCTTCAACAACGACGGCCCGCTCGGTACTTTTTTCCGCTACATATGCGATCATGGCACGTATATCGCCCGGTATGACGACCTGGTCACTGGACGCGAGGAGCCGGTCGACGTGTCGGCGGTCGACGTTTCCACCAACGGCATTGAACTGCAGGACCGCGAGTTCGTCGCGGCGATCCGCGAGGCGCGCGAGCCGAATTCCAGCGTGGGCGACGTCCTCCGTTGCTACCGGGTGCTCGGCGAACTGGAGACCCAGCTCGCCCGGCAGCAGTAGCCGGAGAGGCCCGATGACGATCAAGCCGTTAGAGTACGCGGGCCGTCGTGGGGAGGGTGAAACAGGTTCGCCGGAGCCGGGCGGATGGATGCCGCCGTCCTACCAGGGACCGCCGTCCGGCGTGCATCCGCCGCTGGACACGCCCGCCTACCGCTCGGCGCTGCTGCGGGCTCCGAGGCGGCCGCCGGTCCTGCTGCCGCACGGGCTCACCGAGGTGACCGGCCCGCTGCTGGGCGAGGACCGGGCGGTGGCGGCGGACGCGGACCTGACCACGCGGCACGCGGGCGCGCCGCTCGGCGAGCGGATCATCGTGACCGGCCGGGTACGCGACTCGGACGGCCGGCCGGTGCCCGGCGCCCTGATCGAGATCTGGCAGGCGAACGCGGCGGGCCGGTACGCCCACAAGATCGACGATCACCTGGCCCCGCTCGACCCCGAACTTCGACGGGGCGGGCCGCTGCCTGACCGATTCCGAGGGCAGGTACCGGTTCGTCACGATCAAGCCGGGCGCCTACCCGTGGGCCAACCACCGCAACGCGTGGCGGCCCCCGCACCCGCCCGGCCGGAGGTGGCGGGGGCTTCGCGCCGCGGTGACTTTGGCAGACTGGGGATCCATCACTCCCGCTGGAGGCGGCATGCTGCCCTGGTCTGCCGAGCTGGCCGGTCAGCTCGAAGAGCACGTGATCACCAGTGAGCTGCTGCGGGGCAACCCGCTCGGCGACCCCTATGAGCGGCCGTTGTGGGTGTACCTGCCGCCCGGGTACGACGACGACCCGGACCGCCGCTACCCGGTCGTGTACGTGATCCAGGGGTACACCGGGCACCTGGAGATGTGGCGTAATCGCGCCCCGTTCCGGCAGCCGTTCACCGAGACCGCGGACGCGGTGTTCGCGCGCGGGCAGGCGCCCGCGGCGCTGGTGGTGTACATCGACGCGTGGACGTCGTACGGCGGCAGCCAGTTCGTGGACTCGCCGGGCACCGGGCGCTACCACTCCTACCTGTGCGACGAGGTCGTGCCTTGGGTGGACGGGCGCTACCGGACGCTGCCGCAGGCCGCGCACCGGGCGATCGCGGGCAAGTCCAGTGGCGGGTTCGGCGCAATGATCACGCCGATGCTGCGCCCGGACCTGTTCGGCGCGCTGGCCACGCACGCGGGCGACGCGCTCTACGAGCTGGTCTACATCCCCGAGTTCGGCCCGGCGGTGCGGCTGCTGCGGGACTACGACGGCGACATCTGGCGGTGGTGGGACGACTTCCGGTCCCGGGTCCCGTTCACCAAGGCGGCCGATCAGGTCCTGCTGGGGCTGCTGGGGGTGGCCGCGTGCTTCTCCGCGCACGAGGACGGGTCGGTGGAGCTGCCGTTCGACTCGCGCACCGGGGCCATCCGCCCCGAAGCGTGGGAGCGCTGGCTGGACTGGGACCCGGTGCGGATGGCGCCCCGGTACGCCGGGGCGCTCCGGTCGCTGCGGGGGATCTGGATCGACGCGGGAACCAGGGACGACTTCTTCCTGGACCTGGGCGCGGAGGCGTTCCGGCAGGCGCTGCGCGAGGTCGGCGTGGCCGACGACGTGGTCCGGTTCGAGCTGTTCGACGCGACCCACGCCGCCATCGACTACCGGTACCCGCTCTCGCTGGCCTGGCTCTGCCAGCGGATTTCCGCCTGAAGCGGATCGCAGCGGGGCTTGAACGGATCCGGCGTACCGTACGTGGTCTTGGGTGTACGTGGAGCGGGGTAACCGTAGCGAATGGAGAGGATACGATGCGTAATCGATGGTTGGCGGCTTCCGTCCTCGCCGCTGCCGCCGTCGTCGGTCTTTCGGCGTGCGGTAGCAGCAGCTCCGCCCCGCCGAGCAGCTCGAGCACGTCGGCCCCTGCGGCCGCTCCCAGCAGCACCAGTGGCGCCAGCACCGACATGGCGGCCGGGATCAAGACCGCGACCGCCAACGGCCGCGTCGTGCTCATCGACTCCGCGGGGTTCACGCTCTACTGGTACACGCCCGACAGCTCGACCGCGTCGATGTGCACCGGCTCCTGCGCCGTCGCCTGGCCGCCGCTGCTCGGAACCCCGAGCTTTGCCTCCGGCGTCTCGCTGACCGGCAAGCTGGGCACGATCAAGCGGGCCAATGGCGAGCTGCAGGCTACCTACGAAGGCCATCCGCTCTACCTGTTCAAATCTGACACCTCCGTCGGGATGGCCGTGGGCAACAAGGTCGGCGGATCCTGGTGGATCATGACCGCCTCCGGGAAGAAGATCCAGGCGAAGGTGACGACCACGTCGGCTACCTCCAGCAGCAGCGGCGGCAGCACCGGCAGCACCGGTAGCAGCGGCGGCGGCGGCTACGGGTACTGACCGCCGCGCTGGGTGAGCGTGGCGGCGCCTCCCGCGCCGGGCGGAGGCGCCGCCACAATCCCGGGCCGGTCGCCGGCGGGCTCACCGGGCCCGCGCTTCACCGCCAGATGACCCCGGCGGCGGGGTCGGTGGCGTTGAGGTGATCCGATACCCGGGCCAGGTGCAGCCGCATCGCCTCGACCGCCCGGGCGGAGTCGCGGGCGCGCAGCGCGCCGACGATGGCCCGGTGGTCTCCCTGGTACTGCTCGCGGTGCTCGGGTGAGGCGCTGCGGCGTTTCAGGTCGCCCCAGACCTGGCCGTGCCGCGCCGCCTCGATGGCCTGGTAGAGCGCGGCCAGCAGCGGGCTGTGGCTCGCCGCCATGATGCACCGGTGCAGGGCCAGGTCCCAGGTCTCGAACTCCTCGTAGCTGGCCGCCCGGTCACCGCCGACCAGGCACCGGTCCATCTCCTCCAGGTCGGCCGCGGTGGCCCAGGCCACGACCAGCGACATCGCGGGCGGCTCCAGCAGCCGCCGCACCGTCATCACGTCGGCCGGGGCGAAGTCAGCGCCTGGGGCGTGACCGGCGCCGGGGGCCTGCGCGGCCGGGACGAGCCCGGCCAGGGCGGGCGGGTTGAACACGGCGGGGGAAGCAACCACCGGGACGTCCGCGCCGTCCTGCGGCGCGTCGCGCAGGAACGTGCCCCGTCCCACCTCCCGGGAGATGCGGCCCTGCGCCTCCAGCATGGCCAGCGCGTGCCGGACCGACGAGCGGGTGACGCCCAGGTCCGCGGCGAGCTGCCGTTCGGTGGGCAGCCGGGAACCGGGGCCCTGACCCGCCTGGCGCGCGCCCGAGAGGATCAGCTCGGCCAGCCGCAGGCCGCGCTGCGCGTGCATCGTCGTCCCCGCGAGCGGGGGGAGCTCCGGGGGAGTCCGGGAGGCAGAGCCCCCCGCAGGTCTGGTCGGCCAGGCCAGGTCAGCGTGGCGAGACGGTTCCGTCTCATCGGCCCCAACTGCGGTCCGCATCCGCCCTCCGCGTCAGCGCGCTTCCGTAGCGTTCAACCAATCCTACCAATTACCCGGGCATTCATGACCAGAACGTCGCAGGCACATCGGGCCAGCCTCTTGACCGCCATTTCTGCCGAGACCTATGCTCAACCAATCTGTGACGTTCCAACCAATTCGGCAGCGAGTGCCCCCTGCGAAGGAGGCCGTGCGTGAGGCTTGCCACCATTGCCACCCCTGACGGGCCACGACTGCACGTGCGGGCCCGTAACGGCTACGTCGACGCGGCCGAGGCAACCGGGAATCCCCGGCCCGGCTCTGCTCCCTTCAGTATGTACTGGAGACCGGGCTTCCAGCGATGGACGTCCTCGGGCCGCTCCGCGACGCCGAGGGCCGCCCGGTCGACGAGGCCGACTTCGCGCCGGCCGTGCCCACCCCGCGGCGCATCCTGTGCCTGGGGCTGAACTACGGCGAGCACGCGCTCGAGGGCGGGCGGGCCATCCCCACCGGGGTTCGGGCATACTCACGACATGAAGGCTGATGTCGTCGTCATCGGGGCCGGGGCGCTCGGGCTCAGCACCGCGCTGCACTGCGCGCTGCTCGGCCGGTCCGTGGCCGTGGTCGAGCGGGACACCGCGGGCTCGCAGGCGTCGGGCCGGGCGGCCGGGCTGTTCAAGTCCGTCCAGGCCGACGAGCTGCGCACCGGGCTGGCCCGGCGCAGCATCGAGCAGGCGGCCAGCTTCGCCGACTGGACCGGGGTTCCGCTGCCGGTGGCCCGTTGCGGAAGCTTCCTGGTCGCGCGGACCGCACAGCACAAGGCGTTCATCCGCGCGGAAGCGGGCCAGTCGCGGGCCTGGGGCGCGGACGTGCGCGAGGCCGCCGCGGCCGAGCTGGCCGGGCGCGTCTCCTACTACCGCGGGTCGGGCGAGGACCTCGCGGTCTGGTGCCCGGAGGACATCTACATCGAGGAGCCGATGAGCCTCGTCCGCGCGTACGCCGCGGCCTGCCGGGGCCATGGGGTGCAGATGCTGGAATCCGAGGCGGTGCTGAGCCTGCCGGTCTCCGGCGGCCGGGTGGCCGGGGTCGAGACCACGGCCCGGTCCATCACCGCGGACGTGGCCGTGGTGGACGCCGCGGGCGCCTGGGTCCGCCAGGTCGCCGAGCTGGCCGGGGCGCGGGTGGCGCTGGCGCCGGTCCGGCACCAGCTGCTGATCACCGAGCCGTCGGCCGACGTGGACCCGGCGGATCCGATCACCCGGGTCGTCGACGCGGCCGTCTACCTGCGCCCGGCCCGCGGCGGGCTGATGTTCGGCGGGTTCGAGGCCGGGCCGCTGCCCGTCGACCCCCGGGCGGAGCCGCCGTCGTTCCGCACCAGCGACCTGCCCCTGGACCTGGACGTGCTGCGGAAGCTGGCCGACCAGGTCGCCGGCGAGGCGCCGCTGGCCAGCGCGGGCCGGGTCGCCGAGCACCGCGGCGGGCTGTTCACGATGAGCCCGGACGGCCGTTTCGTGGTCGGCCCGGTGCCCGACGCGCCCGGCCTGTGGATCGCGAGCGGCTGCAACGGCTCGGGGTTCTCCTCCTCGCCCGCCATCGGCGAGGCGCTGGCCCGCTGGATCACCGGGGACGAGCCCGCCGGCCTGGCGGCGCTGTCACCGGGCCGGTTCCCCGCGCTGACCGACGAGGTGCTGATCTCCGACGGCTGCTGGCAGTACGCCCACTACTACGACCCCGTGGCCACTGACCAGAGCTAACCTCACTCAGTCGCCTCCCGGGCCGTGCCTGGGCCGTCAGCCTCCAGCGACAGGGCCTCGCCGACCACCGAGCGCATCCGGTCAGCGGCATCCGGCGTCGGGTGCACGTCGGTCCGGAGGGTAAACCCCGGGGCTCGAGTCGGCGCTGGCCGGCTCGCTTACGAACGGCACGGCACGCCCGCCCATCGGCAGAGATTGAGATAGATATAGATATAGAGACAGATATAAAGATAGATATAGAGAAGGCCGCTGCCCGGCGGCCGGTTACCTCAGACGTCGCGAGGAAGAAAAAGATGACTCCGAGACGACCCACGTGGCTGATGCTGGCCGCCGCGGCGTGCCTGCTGGCAGCCGGATGCACAGGCAACGTTACGAGCGGCAACACGTCGTCCGGGACGCCGGTCAAGGGCGGGACAGCTACCTTCGCCCTGGCCGTCGGCCAGGACTTCAGCTGGATTCTCCCGATGGAGAACCAGGCAAACAACGAGCCGTGGGATCTCAACGTCGAGGAGGCGCTGTACCGGCCCCTGTACTTCGCCGGCGATGGCGCCAGCCCGACGATCGACTATCCGCTCAGCCTCGCCTACCCGCCGGTCTGGTCGGATCACAACCAGACGGTGACGATCCACCTGAAGCACTACCTGTGGTCGGACGGGCAGCCGGTGACGTCACGGGACGTGGAGTTCTACCTGAACCTGATCCGGGCGGGCAAGTCACAGTTCGCGTGGTACGTGCCAGGTGAGCTTCCGGACAACATCCGCAGCGCGAGCTACCCGAGCCCGACCGAGGTCGTTCTGCACCTGAACCAGTCCTATAGCCAGCAGTGGTTCGACGACAACCAGCTCACCTGGATCTTCCCGCTGCCCCAGCAGGCCTGGGACAGGACCAGCCTGACCGGCAAGGTCGGCAACTATGACCTGACCGCGGCCGGGGCCAAGCAGGTGTGGGCCTTCCTGTACGGGCAGGCGGAGAAGGTGTCCACCTACACGACCAGCCCGCTGTGGCAAACGGTGGACGGCCCGTGGCGGCTGACCGGGTACAACCAGGTCACCTTCGAGACCACCCTTGAGCCGAACACGAAGTACACCGGGCCGGTCAAGGCGCACCTGGCCCAGGTCGTGATCGAGAGCGAACCGGACGAGACCGCCGAGGTGGACGCGCTGCGGTCGGGGATACTGGACTACGGGTACCTGCCGCTCGACGACTACGGGCTGAAGGGATACCTGCAGAGCCACGGGTTCACGGTCGCGCCCTGGGCGCCGGAGTACTCCCAGTGGGCGGAGCTTGGCTATACCAGCCCGGTGTACGGCCCGCTCGTCCGCCAGCTGTACCTGCGCCAGGCGCTGCAGCATCTAGTCGACCAGCCGCTTTACCTGAGTTCGCTGTTCCACGGCCTTGGCCAGTACACCTACGGCCCGGTGCCGAACCTGCCCGGCTCGGCATACGTCAGCGGGGCGGAGAAGACCGATCCGGACCCGTACTCGGTGGCCGCGGCGCGCAGCCTGCTCGAGGCGCACGGCTGGGCACCCGGGGCGGGCGGTTACCTGGTGTGCAAGCACGCGGGCACGGGCGCCAGTGACTGTGGCGCGGGCATCGCGGCGGGCCGGGTGCTGAGCTTCAAGCTGATGTTCGAGACCGAGGCGCCGAGCCTGGAGGCGGAGGTGGAGGCCTACCAGACCGCGGCGAAGAGCGCGGGCGTGCAGATCACCCTGGACCCCCAGACCGAGACCACCATGTTCTCCATCGGCGGGACCTGCCCGCCCGGCCCGTGCGACTACGGGATCCTGATCTACGCGGACTGGATGTGGAACTACGGTCAGGGCGATGTCTACCCCTCCTCCGACGGGATCTTCCAGACCGGCGCCAGCTACTGGGCCGGCGGGTACTCCTCACCGGAGGCGGACAAGCTCATCGTCGCGACCACCCGCAACACGGGCCTGAGCAACCTGTACGCCGAGGAGAACTACCTGTCCAGGAACATCGCCGCGCTGTGGTTCCCGACCGTCGACAACCAAATCTCGGTGGTGAAGGACACCCTGCACGGCTGGCAGCCGCAGCAGGTGTTCGCCAACGAGATGCCGGAGAACTGGTACTTCACCAAGTGACCGGGCCGCTGCCGGTGCCTGCCCACCCACGCTACCGAGTGGGCAGGCTGCAATGATCACGTACCTGGCCCGCCGGACCGCGCAGGCCGTCCTGGTCATGCTGATCGTGTCGGTGATCGTTTTCGTCATCCTGCACGCGCTGCCCGGCGGGCTGGTCCGCGCACAGCTGGGGCCGCGGGCCTCGACCTACTCGGTGGACCAGCTGGAGCGGACCGAGGGACTGCTCAAGCCGCTGCCGGTGCAATACGGCATCTGGCTGCTGCACCTGCTGCAGGGCAACTTCGGCTTTTCGTACAAGCTGAACCAGCCCGTCGCCGGGCTGCTCGTGCACTACCTGCCGCGCACCCTGCTTCTCGTCGGGATCTCGTCGGTGCTCACCGTCGCGATCGGGGTGCCGATGGGGCTGTGGCAGGGCTACCGGCGGAACAAGCCTGACGATCACGCGCTGAGCGCGTCCATGCTGATCCTGTACGCGATGCCGGACTTCCTGCTCGGCGTGATCCTCATCATCCTGCTGAGCCTCGACCTGCCCGCGCTGCCATCCACCGCGAGCGCGTTTGGCACCAGCTTGCCGACCGACATCAGCGTCCTGGTGCTCCCGATCGCCGCGCTGACGCTCGGCAACGTGAGCTACTACAGCCGGTATATGCGGGCATCGGTGATCGACAGCCTGCTCGAGGACTACGTCCGGACCGCCCGCGCCAAGGGTAACTCGGACCGCCGGATACTGGTCAGGCACGTGCTGCGCAACTCAATGAGCAGCACGATAACCAACCTCGGCCTCACCCTGCCGTACGTGTTCTCGGGCGCGCTGATCATCGAGGAGCTGTTCAACTTCCCCGGCATCGGACTGCTCTTCTGGGACGCGTCGCAGTCCCGGGACTACCCTGTCCTGCTCGGCGTGGTGCTGGTGGTGACCGCCTCGGTCGTGGTGGGCTCGCTACTGGCCGACATCGGGTACGCGATCATGGATCCGCGGGTGCGCTATGGCTGAGCTGCCGACCGGCATGCTGACGCCGAGCACCGGGGCCGGGCCGGAGCTATCGCTCGCCCCCGGTGAGGACCTGCCATCCGGGCGGCTGACCAGCATGCTGGCTGCCGTCTGGGACAACAAGCTCGCGATGGCCGGCCTGGCCACCGTGATCGCCCTGACGCTGTTCTCTTATGTTGGCCCGCTGCTGTACCACACCAACGAAACGGGCACCAACCTGCTGATGGCCAACCTGCCCCCGTCGGCCAGCCACCCGCTGGGCACGACCCCGGAGGGCCGGGACGAGCTCGGCCAGCTGATGGTCGGCGGGCAGAGCACGCTCGAGGTCGGCTTCGCCGTGGCCATCCTGGGCACCGCATTCGGCATGATCTGGGGCGCGGTTGCGGGCTACATCGGCGGGTTCATTGACGCGGCGCTGATGCGCGTGGTTGATGCCCTGCTCGCCATCCCGTTCCTGTTCTTCATCGTCCTGCTGGCCTCGATCACCACGCCGACCCTCATCATCATCATCCTGGCGATCACCGCTGCGAGCTGGGAGTCCACGGCGCGGCTGGTCCGGGGCGAGGTGCTCAGCCTGCGCGCCCGCGACTACGTGCAAGCCAGCCAGCAACTCGGCGCCCGGCATCCTCACGTGGTCTTCCGTCATCTCGTGCCGAACGTGACCGGCACCGTGGTCGTCACCGCCACGCTCAGCATGGCGGACGCGATCCTCATCTATGCCGCGGTGGCGTTCCTCGGGCTGAGCGTGCCGCCTCCGGCCACCAGCTGGGGCGATCTGCTCACCACCGGCATCAACAACCTGTTCGACGGCTACTGGTGGCAGCTGTGGCCACCGGCCTTCGCCATCGTGCTCATCGTGCTCGCCGTCAACGTGCTTGGCGACGGCATGCATGACATGGTCGAACACCGGCTAGAGCGCCGTTAGGCCTCGATCCGCCTGCCCGCTCACCCGCGTTCCGCAGATGTGAGTCTGGCATGGCGTTTCGCCTACTACTAAGACCCGATCGCGGCCGGCCGGGCCTGACGCTCAGGAGCGGGTCGGGCGGGGCGTGGCGTGGTGGCCCGGCGCGCCGGGCAGCTCCGGTGTGGCCGAGGTCGTCCGCAGCAGGGCCGGGAGCTTGCTGAGCTCCTTGGCGTAGCTGGCCTTGAACTCCCGGACCGCGGCGTTCAGCGCCTGCTGGTTGGCGGTGACGAACTGCTGCTCGTAGCTGGTCTGGATGGCGAAGTAGATGCCGCCCAGGTCGGTGGACAGGGTGCAGCCGGCGTCGGTGACCGCCGCCGCGATCTGCGCCTGGTTCTGCGCCGGGGTCGGGCTCGCCGGGGTCGGCCCGGGGCCAAGGATGGTGTTCACGTACTGCTGCCATATCGTGTTCGGCTGGACGGAGTCGTACCCGTTCCTGGCCATGCAGGCCGTCCAGGCGTGCTGCGCCCTGGTGAGGTCGGGGTCGTTGATCACGTCGTTGCTGATGTCGTCGTTCATGCTCTCGATGCCGGCCGTCGAGGTGGCGAACTGCGCGTTGTTGAAGTCCATGACGATGTTGAGGCACTTGCCCGCGGCGGCCCGTGCCCCGGCGGGCATGCTGGTCGGCGAGGCGGGCGGGCCAGCGGACTCGTCGGGGCCGTCGGTGTCCGGGGGATTGAAGCCGTACTGCTCGGCCACCGAGACGCCTATGTAGCCCCACGGCCCGTACGGCTGCGGGAACCCCAGGCCCCGGTTGGCGCGCGCGAAGTACGGCGTGCTGCTGGCGTACTGGCCGTAGCCCGCGGCGTTCATGCACGCGGTGTGCAGGGCAGTGTAGGTGTCATCGGGCGCCAGCCCGTCGTTCGGGGTGGCGCCGAGGTCGGCGTAGGGCGTGAAGGCCTCGCTGGCCAGGGCCGCCGCCTCGGAGGCCGGGGGCGGCGGCCGGCCGATGGCGGGCTTCGTCACGGTCGCGTCCAGTCCCTGGGGCGCGGCGGTGCACGCGGCCAGGCCCGCGCAGCAGCAGATCAGCACGCCGAGGCCGGTTCGGATGCGCATGGTCCTGCCCTTCGGGTCAGCCGGCGGCCGGGGACCGGTGCGTGGGGGCCGGCGCCCGGGGGAACGGCTGGGCCTTGGTCGTCCGCAGCAGCGCCGGGAGCTTGGCCAGTTCCTTGGCGTAGGCGGCGCGGTACTGCTGGACCGCGGCGTTCAGCGCCTGCTGGTTGGCGGTGACGAGCTGCTGTTCGTAGCTGGCCTGGACGGCGAAGAAGATCCCGGCCAGGTCGCTGGACTGGGTGCAGTCGGCGTCGCTGACGGCCGCCGCGAGCTGCGCCTGCTGGGCGGAGGCGCTGACCGGGGCTCCGATGTTGATCGGCCCGCTCCCGTACATGGCCCGCAGCTCCTGGCCGAATACTTCCAGCGGCTGCGTGAAGGTGTAGCCGTTCTTCGCCATGCAGGCGGACCAGGCCCGGGTGGCGGCCTTCACTGCCGGGTCGCGCTGCACGTCGTTGGAGATGTCGTTGCCCAGCGTCGCGATGCCCGCCAGCGCGCCGTCCTGGGTGGCGACGGCGAAGTCCTGAATGATCGTGCCGCACTTGTCGGCCGCCGCCTGTTCGGCCGCGGACACGCTCGGCTGGCTGGCCGGCGGTGTTCCCCCGAGGCCGAGCGCGGTGAGGGCGGATCCGGGGGGGACCCGGAAGCCGTACTGCTGCGCGTCGGCGGCGTCGAGGTAACCCCAGCTGCCCCAGGGCTGCGTGAAAGCCAGGCCGCCGCCGATCGAGATGCTGACCGGGACGATGAAATCGCCGGTGGTCACGCCCGGATAGCCGGCGGCGCTCATGCACGGCCCGGTGAGGGTGTATTGAGACTCACCGGGGGCCAGCCCGTCGTTGCTGGAGATGCCGAGCGCGGCGTACGGGGTGAACGCCTCGCTGGACAACGCCGCCTGGGCCGAGGCGGGCGGCGACGGCCGGCCCACGGTGGGCGTGTGCACGGTGGTATTCGGTCCCTTGGGCAACCCGGCCGTGCACGCGGCCAGGACCGCGCAGCAGCAGGCCGCCAGGGCCAGGCGAAGGCCGGGGCCGGTGCGGGTGCGCATCGTCGTTCCTCTCATGCGTGCCGCAGCGCCGCGAGCGGGCTGGTCCGGGCCGCGCGCAGCGCGGGGTAGGCGCCGGCGAGCAGGCCGACGACGCTGCCGATCAGCGGGGCGGGCAGCGTGTAGGCCGGGTTCAGGACCGCGGTCCAGTCCTTGGCCGCGGCGAAGATCACGACGACCCCGACGCCGATGCACGTGCCGATCAGCCCGCCGAGCGTGCCGAGCGTGGTGGACTCGGCCAGGAACTGCGCGGCGATGTGCCGCGGCCGGGCGCCCACGGCCCGGCGCAGGCCGATCTCCTCGGTGCGCTCGAGCACCGCGACCAGCGTGGTGTTCGCGATGCCGACCGCGCCGATCAGCAGGCTGATCAGCGCGAGGATCAGGAACAGGCCGGCCAGGTCGCCGCTCACCTCGCTCTGCAGGTTCTGCGGGTTGGGCGGGGAGGTCACGACCAGCCGGCTCGGGTCGGCGGGCAGTTCGGCGGCGGCGATCTGCCGCGCCACTGCCTGCGCGGCCCCGGTCCTGGTCGCGATGACCATCTGGGCCTCGTCCTGGTTCCCGATGCCGGGCTCCGGGTTGCCGTAGTCGGCCAGGGCGGTGTTCTCCGGGATCAGCATCGCGCTCTCGTCAGACACCACGCGCTGCGCGGAGCTGTAGACGCCGACCACCGTGTACGCGATGCCGTCGACGAACACCGCGGGGTGGCTGGGCAGGCGCGCGGGGGAGATGCCGAGCTCGGCGGCGGTGGTGGTGTCGATGACCGCGACGTGCTGGCGGGTGTCGTTCTCGTAGGTGCTCAGCGGCGAGCCCGCGACCATCGACAGTCCCATGGCCCGGACGGCGCCCGGCGAGGCGGCCAGCAGGCTGACCGTCTGGGAGGCGGTGGCCGACAGCGCGAGCGAGCCGGTGAAGCTCGCGTTCTCCGGGAGGGAAACCGGCCACCACACCCCCGCGGCGGTCACCCCGTCGATGTGGTCGGCGACCTGGTCCGCGTCGGCCGGGAAGCCGATGGCGGGATTGGTGCCGGGCGGCGCGACGTTGTTGGCCGGGCCGTTGTCCTCCACGGTCACCGTGGTGTCCTCGAGGACCGTGAACTGGTGCGAGATCTGACCGGCCCCCGTGGCGGTCAGACCGAGCACAGCCACGAACGCGCCCACGCCCAGGACCGTGCCGAGCATGGTGAGCATGGCCCGGCCCGGCCGCTGCACGATGCCCGCGACCGCCTCGGCGGTCGCGTCGCGCGCGGTCAGCCGGGGCGACGGCAGGCCGGTGGCCGGGCTAGCCATGATCGGCCCCGGTCCGCTCGGACAGCACGCCGTCGCTGATCGCGATCGCCCGGCTGGCGTGGGCCGCCACCCCCGGGTCGTGCGTGATCACCACGATCGTGTACCCGGCCGCGTTGAGCTGGTCGAGCAGTTCCATGAGCGCGGCCGCGTTGCGCGAGTCCAGGTTCCCGGTCGGCTCGTCGCACAGCATCAGGCTGGGCCGGTTCACCAGCGCCCGCGCTATCGCCACCCGCTGGCTCTCCCCGCCGGACAGCGTCGTGGGCAGCGCCTCCAGCCGGTGTCCCAGCCCGACCGCGGCGAGCGCGTCCATCGCGGCCTGCAGCCGCGCGCCGCGGGGGGTGCGGTTGTACAGCTCGGCGAGCAGCACGTTCTCCAGTGCCGTGCGGTAGGGCAGCAGGTGGAACGCCTGGAAGACGATCCCGATCCGCCTGCCGCGCAGCGCGGAGCGGTCCCGGTCGTTCAGCGCAGACGTGTCCAGGCCGTCCAGCAGATAGCTGCCCTCGGTCGGCGTGTCGAGCAGGCCGAGCAGGTGCAGCAGCGTCGACTTGCCCGACCCGGACGGCCCGGTGACCGCGACGTAATCGCCTTCCCCGATGACCAGGTCGGCCGGGCGCAGAGCCGGTACCGGCGGCGGGCCGGAGTAGGTGCGGGCCAGGCCGCGGAGCTCGATCACCGGCCTGGCCATCAGCCGCTCACTCATCAGCCGCTCACCACCACGTGGTCGCCGGCCGCGAGCGCGCCGGACTTGGCCGGGGTCACCTGGACGTAGCCGTTCTCGGAAATGCCCGGCGTCACCGGGACCTCGGTCTGCTTGTCGTGCGCGCCCACCACGGTGACATAGCTCGTTCCGGACGCAGTGGTGACGATCGCGGCGACCGGGACCGTGAGCACCGGGCCCTCGGTCTGCCCGGTCTGTACGGTGACCAGCACGTTCTCGCCGTTCAGCGCCGAAGCCAGCGCGTGCGACGGTCGCACGGTCAGCGGGATGAACGGCGTCTCGCCCGAGTTGCTGCCGCTGCTTGAGCTGCTCGACCCGGTGGAGCTGGCGGACGACGACGAGCTGGCCGAACTTGAGCCGCTCCCGATGTCCACCGCCGTCCCGGTCGGCACCGTGGTGGTCGCCGTGCCCAGGTCGGTCGCGGTCCCGGTCGCGTGGATGCCGGTGACCTCGTCGTAGATCGTCACCTTCAGGCCGGGCTTCACCTGGCCGGCGTAGGCCGGCGGCAGCTCACCGGTCAGCGCCAGCGACCCGCGAGGGGCGAGCTCGAGGAACGGCTGGCCGGGCTGCTCGCCGGTGGTGCCGTTCACCGCGACCACCGTGGCGGGCAGCGACGGCAGGAACACCACGTCCGCCGCTGGCACGCCGCCCGAGGACGGCGGCGTGTAGCCGAGGTGCTCGTAGTACAAGGACACGGCGTACTCGGTCGCCGAGCCGAAGTAGCCGGGCGTGTCACCGTCGTCGTAGTACCCGAGCGAGGCCAGGGCGTTCTGCAGCTCGGTCACGTCCGGCCCGCTCTCGCCCGGCGTCAGGTCCCGCCACGCGGGCACCGTGCCGGTCAGCACGAACAGCGGCTCGCCGTCGAGCTCGGCGAGCTGCTCGCCGTTGCTGATCGTGTCGCCCGCGGCGACCTTCAGCTTCGAGATGTACACCTGCCCGCTCGACGATGACCCGGTGCCCGAGGATGAGCCGTCCACGGCCGAGCCGCCGGCCGATGACGTCGAGCTCGACGACGGCGCGTTCGCGTACACGTCGTACTGCACCGACGGGTAGACCACGCCGCGCATCTGCACCGACGAGGTCAGGACCTGGGAGACGACGGTCGCCGTGGTCACCGTGGGCGGCGGGGCCGCGGTATCCGCGGCCAGCTGCTGCGGCGATTTGACGAACGACGCGCCGATCAGCCCGCCGATGGCCAGCAAGGCCGCCGCGATGCCCACCCCGAGCAGCACCCGGCGCCGCCGGGTCAGCCGTGATCCGCGCACCGCCTGCCGGCGGCCGCCGTCGCCCGGCCCGCTGTCGCCCGGGCCGCTGTCCGTAGCCGGGGGGCCAAGTTGTGTCACGAGATTCTCCGATGCTTTTCACGTCGCAGGGTGAGGGCGCCGGCGGTGCCGGCGCAGCCAGGTCCGTCCATCGGGGCTAAGCCTGCCCGGCCCCGGCGGCGGTGTCGTCACGCCACGGAGCCAGTTCGGCCGTCATACCACCGCTGTAGCGCGGCGGGCGCATGAGCCAGCGGGCTGACTGGACTGGCGGCCACATCCGCGGGCGGCTGGACCGTTGTGAAGAACGTTGATGCCTTATCAGAAAATTGCTGCCTCTGGCCGGTGCGCGGTATTGGCAGGCGGACCCGCCGTTGCGGGCAGCCCGGCGTCGGCGCCCTTTGCCATAAGATGACCTCCGCTATACCCGGGCGTTATTCCAACCCGGGACACGGAGGCCGGCGCGACCGTGACCACGCCCGCGCACCAGGCGGTGTCCGCGGCGGTCGCGGAGGCGGGCACGGTACTGCTGAAGAACGCCGGCCGGACGCTGCCGCTGACGTCGTCGGGCGGCGGGACGGTGGCCGTGATCGGCCCGGCCGCCTCGGCGGCGCCGACGGACGCGGGCGGCGGCAGCGCGTACGTGACCGCCCCGTTCAGCGTGACCCCGCTGCAGGGCCTGCGGACCGCTGCCGGGCCGGGCACGACGGTCAGCTACGCCCAGGGCCTGCCCGCCGACACCTCCCTGGCGCCCGTCCCGGCTACCGCCCTGAGCCCGGCCTCCGCCGGCACCGGCCGCGCCGGGACCTACGCGGGCACGCTGACCGCGCCGCAGACCGGCACGTACGTGCTCGCGCTGAAGAGCATCGGCCAGCGCAGCACCTTGTTCCTGGACGGCGCGGAGATCCTGGCCAACCCGGGGACCCCGCCGGCGACGACGTACTCGGTCGGGGTCAGCCTGCGGGCGGGCCAGAGGTACGCGCTGCGGCTGTCCGGCGGCTCGTCGGCCCGGCTGACCTGGGCCACGCCGTCGGACCTGGCCCCGGGGATCGCCCGGGCGGTGGCGGCGGCCAAGGCGGCGTCCACGGCGGTGGTGGTGGTGTCGGACGACACCGAGTCCGAGGCGGCCGACCGGGCCAGCCTGAACCTGCCGTCGGCGCAGAACGAGCTGATCTCCGCGGTGGCCGCTGCCAACCCGCGCACGGTGGTGGTCATCGACGCGGGCGCGCCGGTGGTGATGCCGTGGCTCAGCCAGGTCGCGTCGGTGGTCGACGCCTGGTACCCCGGGGAGAGCAACGGCACCGCGCTGGCCGCGGTGTTGTTCGGCCGGGTGGACCCGGGCGGGCACCTGCCGGTCACGTTCCCGGTGGGGCTGTCCCAGGTACCGGAGTCCAGCCCGGCGCAGTTCCCCGGGGTGAACGGGCAGGTGTTGTACTCCGAGGGCATCGACGTCGGGTACCGCTACTACGACGCGGACGAGAAGACCCCGCTGTTCCCGTTCGGGTACGGGCTGTCGTACACGAGCTTCGCCTACCGCGGCCTGCGGGTCACGCCCCAGCGGGTGCAGAACGACAGCTCGAACCCGGGCCCGACCAGCTGCGGGTGCAACGGGCAGTCGGCCCGGCAGGTGACGGTGTCGGCCACGGTGACCAACACCGGGCCGGTGGCGGGCTCGGACGTGGTGCAGCTGTACCTGGGTGACCCGGCGGCCGCGGGGGAGCCGCCGCGGCAGCTCAAGGGATTCCAGAAGGTGACGCTCCAGCCGGGCCAGTCGACGACCGTCCGCTTTACGCTCACCGGTCACGACCTGTCGTACTGGGACGACGCGGCCAACGGCTGGGTGCTGCCCGACGGCCGCTACCAGGTGTACGTGGGCGACTCCTCGGCGCTGGCCGGCCTGCCGCTGCGCGGCGGCTTCACCGTCACCCGCACGCTCGGGGCCCTGCCCGGGGCGTTCGCGGCACCCTCACCGTCACCCGCCGGCTGGCACTAGCGGTAGTTTGTTGACTCTAGAGCGAGTTCGCGTTATGACCGGGAGTAGTGGCGTGAGTTGCCCGGGGGTGTGTGATGACGGGACGTCGGCCGTGTCCTGCGGCGCCGGGGCCGCTGGAGGGGTATGCGGCGCGGTTTGATGACCTGTTCGGCCGTCTGGCGCAGCGGCGGGGGTTCCGGGAGTACCTGGCCGGGCTGCTGGCGCCGCGGGACCGGAACAAGACGCTGACCGCGCTGGCCGGGGCCGAGCCGGTGACCGGGGCGGGCCATCCGGCGGTGCAGCGGCTGCAGTTCTTCTTGTCCGAATCGCGGTGGGATCCGGAGCAGGTGAATGCCCGCAGGCTGGAGTTGCTGGCGGCGGATCCGGCGACCGCGCCGCACGAGAATGGGGTGCTGGTGATCGACGACAGCGGGGACCGCAAGGACGGCACGAAGACCGCGCACGTGGGCCATCAGTACCTGGGCCGGTACGGCAAGACCGGTAACGGGGTGGTCACCGTGACCACGGTGTGGGCCGATGAGCGGGTGTACTACCCGGTGCATGCGGTGCCGTACACCCCGGCCCGGCATTTCGCGAAGGGGAAGAATGATCCGGCGTTCGCGACCAAGCTGGCGATCGGCGCGGATCTGGCGGTCCGGGCCCGGGATGCGGGGTTTGTGTTCCGGGCGGTGTGCGCGGACAGCGCCTACGGGGATCAGGACGGGTTCCGCGGCGAGCTCGCCGAGGCCGGGCGCCCGTTCGTGATGGCGCTCAAGCCGCGCCGCGGTACCGGGGCCTACGGCGCCGATGCGCATACCCCGGTCGATGCGGCCTGCGCCCTGGCCTGGGACGGGCCGGACGATCCCGGCGACTGGCACCCGGTGACGCGCACGTTCCGCGACGGGCACGCCGAGACCTGGTTCGCGGCCGACGCCACGCTGGGCTGGTGGGGACCCGACGGCGCCCGGCGCCTGGTGGTGGCCACCGCCGACCCGGCGACCCTGCCCCGCAAGGCCACCTGGTTTCTCGTCACGAACCTGCCCCGCCCCGGCGGCCCGCGCGAGGCCGGCAGCCCGCACCCGGCCGCCGGCCTGGCCGAGATCACGCGGATCTACGGCATCCGCAACTGGATCGAGCAGGGCTACAAGCAGGTCAAAGACGAGCTGGGCTGGGCCGACTTCCAGGTCCGCTCCGACACCGCGATCCGCCGCCACCAGGCCCTGGTCAACTGCGCGTTCAGCTTCTGCTGGGCCGCCTGGTTCGCCAATACCCCGGCCCCGGAAGATCCTGCGCCACCCCGGCCAGAACCTGGCCGCGGAGAGAGGGGGGCCGCACGCCCCCTTACCGGCGTCGGCACCGTCCTGGCCCCGGGCGCTACGCGCGATCCGCGCCTGGCTCACCCCATGGACCGTGCTGCAACGCTGGTGGCAGGCATGGTCGGACAGGCCCCCGCCGCCGCAGCCGCAAGCCCTCATGACCTCGGTCGCGGCAGGCTGCGGCCTGCACCTCTACATCCCTAATTAACAAACTACCGCTAGAGCTGCGACCGGCAACGTAGCCCCGTTCCTCATAGGGGAGGCCAGCAGGTTTCTCGTCGGTTACGGCCGGCCCTACCCTGGCCCGCGGGTCGCCGGTGACGATATAGGTGGTCTGAGACCATGCTGTGTGCCGCGCCCCGGTGATGGATCACAGTGCCTGGCGCCGCTGGTGACTGCTGACGGGAGATCGGCCGTGGCTGACGAGAGCATCCTGACGACTTGCCCGCGGGATTGCTACGACGCGTGCGGCATCGTGGTGTCCCGGCACGACGGCGCGATCCGCCGCGTGCGCGGCGACCGTAATCATCCCGTCAGCCGCGGCCGGCTGTGCCGCAAATGTGCCACCGCCTACAACGGCGTCCTGCTGGATCCCCGGGCCAGGCTGCTGACGCCGCTTCGGCGCGACGGGCCGAAGGGCAGCGGCCGCTTCCGGGCGGTGTCCTGGGATGACGCGCTGGCCGAGATCGCCCAGCGGCTGGCTGAGGTGGCCGGGGGCCCGGGCGCTCACACGATCCTCGCGGCCCACTACACCGGTACGCTCGCGCTGCTGGGCTACCACTTCCCGACCCGGTTCATCCGCAGGCTGGGCGCCCGTGAGGTCGACCCCGACACCATCTGCAACAAAGCAGGGCAGGTGGCGCTCGAGTACCTGTACGGGACCTCGCTGGATGGCTTTGACCCGCGAAGCGCCGCCGATGCGGCGTGCGTCATGGTCTGGGGAGCGAACCCTTCGGCTTCGGCGCCGCATCAGCATGAGCACTGGCTGCCGGAGGCCCCCGGTCAGGTGATCGTCGTCGACTCGATCCGGACCCCCACCGCCCGTCAGGCCGATCTGCACCTGCAGCCGTTCCCCGGCAGCGACGCCGCGCTCGCGTTCGCGATCGCGCACGTGATCCGCCGCGATGGCCTGCTCGATCACGAGCTGCTGAGCACGCGAGCAGTGGGCTGGCAGGAGCTGGAGCCAGTGCTGGAGCGCTGCACCCCCGGCTGGGGCGAGCGCGTCACCGGCGTGCCGGCGGGCGCCATCGAGCAGGCCGCGCACTGGTATGGCGCTGGGCCGTCGCTGTTGTGGATCGGCCAGGGCTTCCAGCGCCAGCCGCACGGCGGCAACGCCGTCCGCGCCGTCGCGCAGCTGGCCGCGCTGAGCGGAAACGTTGGCCGGCCGGGCGCAGGCTTTCTGTACCTCAACGGGGCGGCCAACAGGATGCTGGACGAGGACTACGTCGCCGGCGCGCACCTGCCGGGCACACCGCCCGATCCCATCAGCCACATGGACCTGGCCGGCTGCCTGGAGGACCCGCAGCGCTCGCAGGCGCTGCTGTGCTGGAACATCAACATCGCCGCCTCCAACCCAGATCAAGCGCGGCTTCGGCAGGCGCTCACCCGCGCCGACCTGTTCACCGTCGCGATCGACCTGTTCGCCACCGACACCACCGACCTGGCCGATGTCGTGCTGCCGGCCGCCAGCTTCCTCGAGTCAGACGATCTTGTCGCTTCCTATTTCCACCTCAGCCTGTCCGCGCAAGTCAAGGCGACCGAGCCGCTCGGCCAGTCGCTGCCCAACACCGAGATCTTCCGCCGGCTGGCCGCCGCGGCCGGGCTTGACGATGCCGAGCTGCAAGAACCGGACGAGCACATCATCACCGAGGTGCTGGAGCGTTCCGGCCTGGGGATCGACTTCGCCTCGCTGGCGCGGCAGGGGACGATCTGGATCCAGCACGAGCCGCGGGTGCAGTTCCCTGACCTTCGCTTCCCCACGCCCAGCGGGAAGATCGAGCTGGCCAGCGCCCGCGCCGCCGCTGACGGACACCCGCGCGTCCCGCAGCCGCGTGCCGACCCGCGCCCGGCAGACGGGCGGCTGCGGCTGCTCACCCCCGCCTCGCCATGGCTGCTCAACGCCAGCTTCGCCAACGAGCCGAGGCTCGCCCGGCGCATCGGCCCGCCGACGATCGCCTTGCACCCGGCCGACGCCGCCGAGCGCGGACTCACCGCCGGAGACCGGGTACTGGCCCGCAACTCGGTCGGGGAACTGGAGCTCATCGCGGTGCTGTCCGACGACCTCCCTCGCGGCGTGGCGCTCTCGCCCAAGGGCCGCTGGCCGAAACTCGAGGGCTCCCGCGCGAACGTCAACGCCCTCAACCCGGGGACCGTGAGCGACATGGGGGCCAGCACCGCCGTCCACGGAGTCGAAATCACGCTGTCGCGCGCTGACGCCCAGCGCTAACCCATCTCTCAGACCTAGACGGCGGGTCTGGCCAGTCATAGGGGAGGTGGCGTCGGGGGATGGCCGTCAAGGCACGAGCACCCGCAGCTTCACCGTCACCCGCACGCTCGGGGCCTGCCCGCGGCGCTCGGCGGCAGGATGAGCAGCGGCAGGCAATTGACGCGGCCGTGACGAGGTTCAACGCGATGGCCGACGCCGCCGCCAAGGCCGGTGATCACGAGGCCAGCGAGAAGCAGTGACGTCAAGCGGCGCCCCGCCCCCCGGCCCGAAGCCGCACAGGTAGCCGCCCTACCGGGGCGCCTGGCGGCCTCATCCGCGCGGATGAGAAGGCGCCGGGCCCGCGTCCAGGTAGCGCAGCCCCGCCACCGATCCCTTGGGGGCGCCGGCCCCGGTGAGGACCACCGTCGTGATGCGGTCCGCCGGGCCGGGGGCGAAAGTGATGGCGCAGCCGCGCAGGGGAACTTGGGCCGCGTCCTGGCCGGTGCGCACAACATCAAGCCCGAAGACATCTGCCAGCCAGCTCGCGCTGGCCGCAGGATCGGGAACCTCCGCCGTCACGCCGTGCAGATCCCATGGATCCTTCGGGAACCCCTGCTCCCGGAACCGGGCGGCCCATTGATCGACCGGCAGCCCGTAGTTGATGAAGAAGGGCGCCCACCGAGGCCCGTCCCGCAACGAGGCCCCTTGCCACACGCCGGTGGAGCCGTCGGTTCGCTCGATCGATCCGGCCTGAGGATCACCCACCGGGACGCCCCGGGAACGCAGGTTCGCGACCGTTGCCGTCACATCGGCGACCAGGACCCCGAAGGCCAGGGCACCGCCGCCAGCGCGCAGCGTCGCGTCGATCTCCGGCCAGTCCGGCCCCAGGCCCGCACGCGCGACCGCCTCATCGCGGACAGCAATCAGTTCGATGTACCTCGTATCAAGACGCCACCCGGCGTTGTGCGTGCCGAACTGCGGATGCTGTCCTGCTCGCTGCACGGTAAACCCGACGGCCTGATAGTCCCGCACGGCCGCGTCCAGGTCGGGAACCCAGTGCAGCAGGTGGTCGAACTGCACCACCCCATACTCCACCCGGGGTCCTCCGACGGGCAGCGCTACACGGAACAGCAAATTCCCGGTCAATAGGCCGCGTGCCGGTACGTGGGCGCTGACATGGGTACGCAGAAGTGGCGTGCGCGACCTTGCGGGCGGAGATTCCGCGTATGACAGGCGAGGATGGCCAGGTTCGGGGCAGGCCAGATGTAGGTCAACTTCACCGGCGAGGGGGGACGAGGACAAGATGCGCGCGTCCTACCCGGCGCAGACCTACGCGAGGCTAGCCGCCGTTAAGGCGCATTACGATCCCGCCAACCGGTTCCACTTCAACCAGAACATCCTCCCCGCCCCGGCGGGATGACCGCCGTGACGAGCGCCTATGACGAGCAGGGAAGCGGATTGTTCCACATGCGCAGTCGAGCACTCAGATCGTCTAGATCTGCGCCCGACACGCCTCACAAATCCGAGTACCGGCAACCATGCCGATTCGTTCGGCGTGCCGATCCATTCCCACCAGGAACTAGCTCACGCGGCAAACGTTGCCGTCACGGCACTAGCACCCGCAGCGCGCCGGGCAGCGCACGCACGCGCAGCGGGGTCCCGGAACGCAGCGGCGCGGCCCAGGGCAGGGGCTCGCCGTCGGCCCCGCCGGGCAGGTCCCGGCCGACCGTCAGCGTCACCTCGCCGCCGCGGTCCACGCTGATCTGCGGCAGGCCGAGGTGCGATCCGCTCCTGACCTTCGCCAGGGCGCGCAGGAACGCGAGCCGAGGCCCGTGCCGCATGATCACGACGTCGAGCAAGCCGTCGTCGGTCTCGGCCGCGGGCGCCACCTTCATCCCGGCGCCGAAGTACGGCGCGTTGGCCACGACGACCGCGTAGCCGGCGAAGTCATGCACCACGGCGCGGCCGGCGGCGCGGTTGCCGCCGATCTCCACCCGGAACGCCGCCGGGGCCCACCCGGCCACCGCGCGCAGGGCCGCCGCCGGGTACACGACGGGACCGCGCAGCCACCTGGTCCGGTTGGCGATCTCGCCCGCCACCGCGGGGATGCCGACGTACACGCTGCCCGCCACGATGACCTCCGGCTCGTCCCCGGCCGCGACCGCGATCAGGTCCATCGCCCGCTCCCGGCCCGCGGCCAGCACCCGCGCGGCCGCCACGGCACCGGACGGGAGGCCCAGGGCCCGGGCCAGGTCGTTGCCGTTCCCGGCCGGGATGATCCCGTACCTCGCGCCCGGGACCGCGGCCGCGGCCGCGCCCGCCAGCGCCCCGGCGAGGCCGTCGCCGCCCACCGCGACCACCACGTGGCCGCGCTGCGCGGCCTGTGCGGCGAGGTCCCGGGCGTGATCCAGGCTGGCCGACTCGGCCACGTGGTACGCCGCTCCGGCCGCGTCGAGTGCGGCGGTCGCCTCCGGCAGGAGCCGCAGCGCCCGGCCGCCCCCCGCCGCCGGGTTGACGACGAGACCGAAGGGGTCGTCCATGAGTGCCTCCGCTGGTAGCCGGGTCGCGCCGCGCTGACTGGCACGATAAGCCGCCGCCCCCGTCGCGGGCGACCGGCCACAGGTACGATCAGGTGCCATGGCGGGTCAGGACGCCGATACTCGTTACCTCCAGGTGCAGACGACGACCGATTCGCGAGCCGAGGCGATGGAACTCGCCCATGACGCGGTGGCGGCCCGGCTCGCCGCGTGCGCGCAGGTGGCCGGCCCGATCGCGAGCACCTACTGGTGGGAGAACGGCCTGGAGCGGGCCGAGGAGTGGCTGGTCATGCTCAAGCTGCCCGCCGACCGCTACCAGCCGCTCGCCGACTTTCTCGCCGAGCGGCACAGCTACGACGAGCCCGAGATCATCGCGACGCCGATCGTGGCCGGCTCGCCGGCCTACCTAAGCTGGATCGAGGAGGAAACTCGCCCCGAGTAACCGGCTGAGGAGGTGGGTGCCGTGACCTCGTCCGAGTCCGGAGTCCCTCCCGCCGACCGCGGGCTGTTCGGCCCGGACTCGGTGACCTGGCGGATCATGAGAGAGCCGGTCATCTGGGTGGCCGGCTTCCGCGCCCTGTACCTGCAGGCACTGCATCCCCGGGTCATGCGCGGGACCTGGCAGAACACCTCGTTCGCCAAGCCCGGCGAGGCCTGGGGCCGGTTCGTCCGCACCAGCGAGTTCGTCGGCGTGCGGACCTACGGCAGCCAGGCGGAGGTGGACCGCGCCGCCCGGCGGGTCCGGAAGCTGCACGCCTCACTGACCGGCACCGACGCCGACGGGACCCGGTTCCGGCTGAACGACCCCGCATTGCTGCTCTGGGTGCACTGCGGCGAGGTCGCGTCCTACGCGGACATCGCCCGGCGCAGCGGCATGGGCGTTTCCGGGGCGGACCTGGACGCGTTCGTTGACGAGCAGCGGCGCAGCGCTGCGGTGGTGGGCCTCGACCCGGACGCGGTGCCAGCCAGCGTGAGCGCGCTCGAGGCCTACTACGAACAGATCAGGCCCAGCCTGTACGCCTGCCCGGAGGCGAAGCAGGCGCTCCGGAAGTCCTACCACCCGGACGTGCCCGCGGAGTTCCGGGCGCTGAAGCTGATGGTCCCGCCACTGAACACGCTCGCGTTCGCGAGCCTGCCGCGCTGGGCCCGGCGGATGTACGGGATGCCGGGCAGCCCGCTCACGGATGCGGGCACGACCGTCGCCCTGCGCATGGCGCATCAGTCCACGACCCACATCCCGCACCGGTTGCTGTACCTGCCCGCCGCCCGGGCGGCCCGTCGGCGGCGGGAGAACGAGCGCCGGGCCGCCGCCGCTTAGCGGCCCGCGCGGTTACCGGCTCGGGTGGGGCGGCACGTTCCACGTCAGGATCACCGGATGGCCGTGCTCGGTGCCGAGCGTCGAGAAGGTGCCGGTGTCGAGCCGGAACAGACGGCCGTCGGCCGGGTCCAGCTCCAGCCAGCGGGCAGTCAGCACGCGCAGCACGTGCCCGTGCGCGACCAGCGCTACGTCGCCCTCGGCCAGCAGCGGCTCCACCCGGGTCAGCACCGCGTCGACGCGCAGTCCCACCTGCTCCACGGTCTCGCCGGGATGCTCGATATCGCCCGGGATCACGCCGTCCGGCCACAGGTACCAGCCCGGGCGCTCGGCCCGGATCTGCGCGGTCGTCAGCCCCTCGTACCCGCCGTAATCCCACTCCCACAGGTCCGTGTCGAGCTTGGCGTCGTGCAGTCCGGCCAGCTCGGCGGTGAGCACCGCCCGCTGGGCCGGGCTGGTGAACGACGCGCGGATCTGCCGCATGGCCAGCGCGGGGGCGAGCGCGGCCGCGGCGGCCTCGCCGAGGGCGGTGAGCGGGATGTCGGTCCGCCCGGTGTGCCGGCCCGACGCGCTCCATTCGGTCTCGCCGTGGCGGAGCAGGATCAGCTGTCCCATGGCCCCCATCATCCCTGTTCCGCGGGTCAGGCGGCCAGCGGGCCGCGGGGCGTGCGGCCGGCCCCGGTAAATGCCTTTGACAAGCCAGGGCCGTCATGTGTAAGTTCAAGCTGACATGTAAGACCGAACTTACATGTGAAGGAACTAGGACGAGCCAGGAGCCGACGCTGACCCACGAGACCGGGCCGCTCCCTGACGAGGAGGAGCTGCTCACCATGCTCACGGCCGTGGCCAACCCGCTGCGGCTGCGGGTCATCGCCGAGCTGGCGGACGGGCGGGTCCATGTCAGCGAGCTGGCGCGCCGGCTCGGGATCTCCCGGCCGCTGCTGTACATGCACCTGGACCGGCTGGAGAAGGCGGGCATCGTCACCGGCCACCTGGAACTGTCCGAGGACGGGAAGGCCATGAAGTACTTCGAGCTGGCGCCGTTCGAGCTGCGGCTGAACGCCGACGTCATCACCGAGGCGCTGCGGGCCAGCGATCACACCGCCGGGACCGCCCCGCAGGCGGGCGAGCAACCGGACGGCCAGAGGAAAGAGAGCGACATATGACTGGCATGCACACGCTGGCCACCAACGGCGTGAACTGGACCCCGATCGCGATCTCCGTCGGGATCGTCGCGGTCGTCGGCGCGGTAATCGCGGTGATCGTGGCCTCCTACTTCCGGCTGCAGAGCCACCGCGCCGACGCGGTCGCGATGGCCAACTACCGCAAGCTGGCCGAGGAGGCCGTGGCTAACCAGCAGGAACTGCGCGACCAGCTGGCCAAGCTGACCGAGAAGGTGCAGGCCGTGGAGCAGCTGATGCGGGAGGTGGGATGAGCACGGCGGTACGCGGCCCGTCCGCGAGCAATGGCAGCATGGTCGGCGGCCCGCAACTCGCGGGCGACGGCGGCACCCGGCTGCGCCTGTACCGTAACCCGCTGCGGCTCGCGGTCTCGCCCAGCCTGTGGCGCGCGGCCTGGTTCCTGGCCGCCTACGTCTTCGCGGTCGGCTGGGTGCTGTTCGCCGTGGCCTTCACCGCGACGGTCACGGCCGCGGTCCTGCTGATCACCCTGGCCGGCATCCCGCTGCTGGTCGCCGCCGCGGCAGCGCTGCGGTGGTGCGCCGACGTGGAGCGCGGCCGACTGCGGCAGGCGCTCGCCGGGCCGGTCCGCTCCGGGTACCGCCCCGCGGGCGGCGGCCTCCTGGCCGAGGCCAGGGGCCGGTGGCGGGACCCGGCCACCTGGCGCGACGTCGCCTACCTGGTCGGGCTCTGGGCACCGCTGTTCGTCCTGGACACGATCGTGCTCAGCGTGTGGCTGACCTTCCTGGCCGGCGTCACCCTGCCGGCCTGGTACTGGGCGCCGCGCGGCAACGCCGGCATCGGGTACACCAGCCCGACGACCATCCACGGGGTCGTGCTCGGCTACTTCCCGCACGGCCCGCACGGGCACGGGGGAGTCGGCCTGTACGTGGACAGCCTGCCCACGGCCCTGCTCGCCGCGGCCGGCTTCCTGGTCCTGTTCCTGATCTTCAACTACGCCCTGGTCGCCACCGCCCGCGCGCACGCGTCGGTCGCCCGCGGCCTGCTTCGCGCCCCCGCCGACCCGCTGGCCCCGGCTAAGGAGGTCCTCGCCGGGCCCGGCCCGCTGGGCCTGCTGCACGACCGGCAGCCGCCCGCTTCCGCCCATCCGCCCGACCGCACCCAGCCATGAGCCCCCGCCCGCGAGTGGCAGCTCACGGGCGAGGGCCAGGAAACGACCAACCGCACCAGCCATCCCGGAAATGAGAGGCCATGATGAGCCAGCCGCAGAATCCAGTATTGCCGCAAGCCGGTCCGTCCAGCCACGACCAACACAGCCACGACCGGCACGGCCACGACCGGCACGGCCGCGACCGGCACGGCCGCGACCGGCGCTCCCGCCACCGCGCCCCGTTCGTCGAGCGGATGGCCGGGTGGAGCGCGCGGTACCGCAAGACCGCCGTGTTCGGCTGGCTGGCGCTGGTCGCCCTGGTCTTCGTGGGCGGGCAGGCGCTGGGCAGCAAGAGCCTGCCCTCCTACGACGCCGGCCAGTCGGGGCAGGCCGAGCAGACCCTGCAGCGGCTGGGCGTGGTCGCCCCAGCCGTGGAGGACGTGCTGATCCAGGCCCGGCAGCCTGACCGCACGTTCGCCAGTGACCCGGCCATGCGGCAGGCGGCCCGGCAGGTCACCGCCGCCCTGGCCCGGTTGCCGCAGGCCGCGACCAACATCAGATCCCCGCTGGGCGACCGCGCCCTGGTCTCCGCAGACGGGCGCAGCGCCCTGGTCACGTTCGATGTCCCCGGCCCAGCCGACGACCAGGCCACAGCCGTGGCGCCCGCGCTGAGCGTGGTGGCCGCGGTGCAGGCCAGGTATCCCGGGCTGCGGATCGCCGAGGGCGGCGACGCGAGCTACGGGCGGGCCATCGGCACCGTCCTGGACAGCGGGTTCCGCCGGGCCGAGGCGACCTCGGTGCCGATCACGCTGATCCTGCTGCTGGTGGTGTTCGGCGCGCTGATCGCCGCGGGCATCCCGCTGCTGCTGGCCGCCACCTCGGTGGTGACCGCGCTGTCCCTGCTGACCCTGGTCAGCCACTGGCTGCCGGTGGGGTCCAGCACCTCGGAAGTGGTGCTGATCATCGGGATGGCGGTCGGCATCGACTACTCGCTGTTCTACCTGCGCCGCGAGCGCGAGGAGCGCACCGCCGGGCACGACACCCGCGAGGCCCTGCGGATCGCCGCCGCCACCTCCGGGCGCGCGATCGTGGTGTCCGGGCTGACCGTCATGATCGCCCTGGCCGGGCTGTTCCTGACCGGCTACGACGTGTTCACCGGCGTCGCGCTTGGCACGATCGCCGTGGTCGGCGTCGCGGTGCTCGGCTCTCTCACCGTGCTGCCCGCGCTGCTGTCCTGGCTCGGGCCCTGGGCGGACCGGGGCCGGATCCCGTTCCTCGGCCGCAGGCGGACCGCCGCCCGCCCGTCCCGGGTCTGGGCCGCCCTGGTGCGCCGGGTGGTCCGCCGCCCGCTGGCCTGGGGCGGCGCGGCAGCGATCGCGCTGCTCGCGCTGGCCGCGCCCGCGGCCGGGATGCGGCTCGGCACCCCGGCCATCGACCTGCCCGCCAGTTCCCCGGTGCTGCAGACCATCGACCGGATCTCACAGGCGTTCCCGCAGTCGCCGTCGCCCGCCCAGGTGGTGGTGACCGGCACCGGCCTGACCGGGCCGCAGATGCGGGACGCGATCGGCGCGCTGCAAGCCAAGGCCGCGGCCGGCGGTCCGATCCACGAGCCGATCACCGTCACCCCGGTGGCGCAGGGCCGCGGCCTGATCATCGGCGTCCCGCTGGCCGGGAACGGGGGCGACGCGGCCTCTGATTCCGCCCTGCTCACCCTGCGCAACCAGGTCCTGCCCGGCACGCTGGGCCGGGTCGGCGGGATCAGCTACGCCGTGACCGGGGACACCGCGCAGAGCTACGACGACACCGCCGCGCTGCACTCGGCCACCCCGGTGGTGGTCGCGTTCGTGGTCGTGCTCGCGTTCGCGCTGCTCCTGGTGGCGTTCCGCTCGGTCGCGATCCCGCTCGTCTCGATCGCGCTGAACCTGCTGTCGGTCGGCGCCGCCTACGGCCTGATCACGCTGATCTTCCAGGACGGCCGGCTGCAGGGGCTCATCGGCTACACGTCGTTCGGCGGGATCATCCCGTGGATACCGCTGTTCATGTTCGTGCTGCTGTTCGGGCTGAGCATGGACTACCACGTGTTCATCCTCAGCCGGATCCGCGAGCTGCGCGCGCGGGGCGCGACCACCACCGAGGCCATCGTCGGCGGCATCTCCAGCAGCGCCGGCGTGGTGACCAGCGCGGCCGTGATCATGGTGGCCGTGTTCTCCATCCTGGCCACGCTGCCCATCGTGGACACCAAGACGCTGGGCGTGGGCCTGGCCGCCGCGGTGCTCATCGACGCCACCGTCGTGCGCGGGATCCTGCTGCCCGCGGCCCTGGCCCTGCTGGGGGAGCGGTGCTGGTACCTGCCCCGTTGGCTGTCCTGGCTGCCGGGCCGCGCGCGCTGGGCCGGACCTGCGGGCGTCGGCCCCGCGGTGACCGGGCAGGTGGTCCCCACCGAGCCGGCCGCCAGCGCCGCGGCCAGGTAGGCAGCTTCCTCGCTGGCCACGACCTTCTAGACACCCGCGTACTCCGTCGCTCGCGTACGCGGGAAGCATCCCGGCGCATGGTGGTGCGCTCTGCGGCTTCGGCTCGCGCCAAAAGGATGCTGCAATGGACCCCCTGCCCGTAGAACGGCAGGGGGTCCATTTGCGTCTGCCGCCTCCTGCGTGAGGACATCAACATGAAGATCATCGCGATCGAAGAGCACTGGAACAGTGCCAGCATCCGTGACGCGCTCGACCGCCTGCCGGACGGGGCGCGAGACGAAAGTGTCGCCTTCAACGCCATGGGCGACAACCAGGCCCGGCTCGAGGACATCGGCCGGGGCCGGATCGAGGCGATGGACGCCGCCGGGATCGACGTCTCGATCCTGTCGGTCGTCACCCCCGCCACCCAGGCCCTTCCGGCCCGGGAGGCCGTCGCGCTGGCCCGGGACGCGAACGACGAGGCCACCGACGCCGTCCGCGCGCATCCGGCCCGCTTCCGCGCGTTCGCGACCCTGCCGACCAGCGATCCGCAGGCCGCAGCCGCGGAACTCGAACGGTGCGCCACCCGGCTGGGCCACGTCGGCGCCATGGTCCACGGGCGGACCGGTACCCGCACGCTGGACGACCCCGCGTACGACGACCTGCTCGCCACCGCGGCCCGCTGGCGCCAGCCCATCTTCATCCACCCGCAGATCCCGTCGAACGAGCTGCGCGATGCCGCGTACCGGGGCCTGGATCCGCTGACCGACCTCGGCCTGGCGACCTTCGGCTGGGGGTGGCACATGGACACGGGCCTAGCCGCGCTGCGGCTGATCCTGCGGGGCACGTTCGACCGCTACCCCGATCTTCAGCTCGTGCTCGGTCACTGGGGCGAGATGCTGCTGTTCTGGATAGACCGCGCCGACAGCCTCTCCGGCGTTGCGAAGCACCTCGAACGCCGGGTGTCGGACTACATCACCACCAACATCCACGTCACCAGCAGCGGGATGCTGCAGGAGCGCCTGCTGCGCCACGCCCTGGACTTCACCGGCGCCGACCGGGTGCTGTTCTCCACCGACTACCCCTTCCACCGGCCCGACGCGGCGGCGGTCGAGCGGTTCTTCGACGCCATCCCCGGCGTCGCGGAGCGCACCAGGATCGGCTCCGGCAACGCCGAGGCCCTCTTCCGCCTCGCCTGACCGCACCCGCCCGGGTCGCTGTCCAGGGCTGTCACGCAGCTATCCCGGACTGTTATCGGGAATCGCCTTCACCTGACGCGGTTGTCAGGTTAGGCTCGGCTGGAACCTGACACGAGCGTCAGTCCCCGAGTCCCCGAGGCGCCCATGCTGAACGTCCGCAACCCGGCCACGCCCCAGGCCGGGCGGCCGCAGTCCGCCGGCCGTCCGGCCGTGGAGCGGATCGCCTGCTGGAGCGCCCGGCACCGGAAGGCGGTCGTGGCCGGCTGGCTGCTGTTCATCGGCCTGGCCTTCCTGGCCGGCCAGGTGCTCGGCACGCAGAGCCGGCCCCAGTACGATCCGGGCCAGGCCGGCCAGGGCGAGCAGGTGCTGCACCAGCTGGGCGTGGTCACCCCGCCCGCCGAGAGCGTGCTGATCCAGGCGCGGGACGGCGCGTCCACCTTCGCCAGCGACCCTCAGATGCGCCAGGCGGTGCAGGCGGTGGTGACCGCGCTGGCCCGGCGGCCCGGGGCGGCGCAGGACATCGCCTCACCGCTCGGCCCGGGCGGCCGCACGCTCGTCTCGCCGGACGGGCGCAGCGCCCTGGTCACGTTCCGGGTCGCCGGGCCGCACGCCCTCGCCGACAGCACGGTCGGCATGGACATGGCCGCCGTCGCCGCGGTCCAGGCGCGGTATCCCGGCCTGCTCGTGGCCGAGGCCGGCAGCGCCAGCACGGACGCCGTCGGGAACAGCCTGATGAACTCCGACTTCCGCCGGGCGGAGATGACGTCGGTGCCGATCACGCTGATCCTGCTGCTGCTCGTGTTCGGCGCGCTGATCGCGGCGGGCATCCCCGTGGTGCTGGCCGGCACGGTCGTCATCGCCACGATCTCACTACTCGCCGCGCTGGGCCGGTGGCTGCCGATCGGCTCGGCCACCTCCGAGATCGTGCTGATCCTGGGCATGGCCGTCGGCGTCGACTACTCGCTGTTCTACCTGCGCCGCGAGCGCGAGGAGCGGGCCGCGGGGAAGACGTTCGGCGAGGCCCTGCGGATCGCCGCCGCGACCTCGGGCCGGGCGATCGTGATCTCCGGGGTGACCGTGATGATCTCGCTTGCCGGGCTGTTCCTCACCGGGGTCGACCTGTTCACCGGCATGGCGTTCGGCACGATCATCGTGGTCGGCGTCGCGGTCGCCGCGGCGCTCACCTTGCTGCCCGCGGCGCTCTCGCTGATCGGCGAGTGGGCCGACCGGTGCCAGGTCCCGTTCCTCGGCCGCCGGCGGACCGCGGCCCGGCCGTCACGGCTGTGGGCCGGGCTGGTGCGGCGGGTCGTGCGCCATCCGCTGGCCTGGGGCGGCGCGGCCACGCTGGCCCTGCTGGCGCTCGCCGCCCCCGCGGCCGGGATGCGGATCGGCAGCCCGCCGGTCGACCTCCCGTCCAGCCTCCCGGTGGTGCAGACCCTGGACCGGATCTCCGGCGCGTTCCCCGGGCGCCCGGCACCGGCCGAGGTCGTGATCACCGGCGCGGGCCTGGACCGCCCCGCGGTGCTGCGGTCCCTGACCGCGCTGGAGGACCGGGCCTCCGCCCGGGGCCCGCTCCGGGAGCCGGTCACGGTGACGCCCGTCGCACACGGGCGCGCGCTGATCGTCCTCGTGCCGCTGGCCGGAAACGGGTCGGACTCGGTCACCAGCGCCGCCCTGCTCACCCTGCGGGATCAGGTCCTGCCCGGCACGCTCGGCCGGGTAGACGGGGTCAGCTACACGGTGACCGGCAGCCCGGCGGTCCACTACGACTGGAGCGCGGTGCTGCGCGCCCGCACGCCGCTGGTGGTGGCCGCGGTCGCGGCCCTGGCGTTCGTGGTGCTGATGAGCGCGTTCCAGTCCCTCACCCTCCCCCTGGTCTCGATCGGGCTCAACCTGTTGTCGGTGGGGGCCGCCTGCGGCCTGGTCACGCTGATCTTCCAGGACGGCCACCTGCAGGGCCCGCTGGGCTTCACCAGTTACGGGGCGGTCTCCCAGTGGGTGCCGTTGTTCACGTTCGTGCTCCTGTTCGGGCTGTCCATGGACTACCACGTGTTCATCCTCAGCCGGATCCGGGAACGGTGGGCGTCCGGGGCGAGCACCCCGGACGCCGTAATCGGCGGCATCGCGGTCAGCGCGGGCGTGGTGACCAGCGCCGCCGTGATCATGGTCGCGGTATTCTCCATCTTCGCCACGCTCTCGTTCGTGGACGTCAAGATGCTCGGCGTGGGGCTGGCCTTCGCGGTCCTGCTCGACGCCACGATCGTGCGCGGGATCCTGGTCCCCGCGGCCATGACCCTGCTCGGCGAGCGGTGCTGGTACCTGCCGCGGCACCTGTCCCGGCTGCCGGGACTGCAGGCCGAAGGCCCGCCGGCGCCGAGCGCCACGCGGGCGGCGAGCGCGCTGGCCGCGGAGGGCTGATCCGGGGCGGAGCGGGCGGCGGGCTGGCGCGGCCCGCGCTGGCGTTACGGCAGGGTCAGGATCTCGTATCCGTCGGCGGTGACCAGGATCGTGTGCTCGAACTGCGCCGTGCGCTTGCCGTCCTTGGTGACGACCGTCCAGCCATCGGGCCAGATGTCATAGTCGATCGTGCCGAGCGTCAGCATCGGCTCGATCGTGAACGTCATGCCCGGTTCCATGATCACCGTGACGTCCGGGTCGTCGAAGTGCGGGACGACCAGCCCGGAATGGAACGTGGTCCCGATGCCGTGCCCGGTGAAGTCGCGCACCACCCCGTACCCGAACCGGCGCGCGTACGACTCGATCACCCGCCCGATCGCGTTCAGCGGGCGGCCCGGGGCCACGGCGCGGATGCCGCGCATCATCGCCTCGTGGGTGCGCTCGATCAGCAGCCGGGACGCCTCGTCGACCTGGCCGGCCGGAAAGGTCGCGTTGGTGTCGCCGTGCACGCCGCCGATGTAGGCGGTGATGTCCACGTTGACGATGTCGCCGTCGGCGACCACGGTGTCGTCCGGGATCCCGTGGCAGATCACCTCGTTGAGCGAGGTGCACAACGACTTAGGGAAGCCGCGGTAACCCAGCGTGCTCGGGTAGGCCCCGTGGTCGAGGAGGAACTCGTGTCCGACGCGGTCCAGCTCGTCGGTGGTCACGCCCGGGGTCACGTGCCGGCCGACCTCGTCCAGGGCCTGCGCCGCGATCCGCCCGGCGACCCGCATCCGCTCGATCGTCTCCGGGTCCTTGACGTCCGGCTCGCCGATCCTGGGCCGCTTGCGGCCCACGTACTCGGGTGCCTCGATGTCCGCGGGTACCTGACGCATGGGAGAAACCCGGCCGGGCTGGAGCAGAGTCGCCATGATCTGGGATTCTAGTTCGCATGGACGGCGAAAATGAAAAGCAGTGGTGGTACTGCCTGAGGGATAACAGGGTCGAGGACACCGAGGTTTGCCCGGGCAAGGACCGGCTCGGCCCGTACCCGACCCGGGAGGCGGCCGAGCACGCCCTGGACACGGTCCGGCGGCGCAACGAGGAGTGGGACGCCCAGAACTAGGGGCTGGCCCGCCGCAAGATCAGCGGCCGTGCTTCTGGCCCTGTGGACGGCCCGGTAGGGTGAGCAGCAGCGGCCGAACCGACCGGGAGAGGCATACGGGTGAGCGAGGATCGTTCCGGCCACGAGCTGCCGCCGGCCGCCGAATCGCGGATGGCCGAGATCCGGCGCAGCGGCACGTGGGGGTCGGCGCTCTCGTCCGACGAGTTCACCGCGATCAAGAGCGTCGGGTTCGAGCCGGTCGGCCAGGTGCTCGGCGCGGCGGTCTACAACGTCGGGTACGCCGGAGGCTACGGCTGCCCGGGGGCCTGGGCCGGCTACGGCGGCTACGTCACCCCGTACCAAAGCGTTACGGCCGTTTCCAGCAGCGGGGCCCTGGGCGCGTACGGGCCGATGGTGCAGACGCTGTACCAGGCGCGGCACAAGGCAATCGAGCGGATGTCGGCCGAGTGCGCGGAACTCGGCGGGCACGGCGTGGTGGGGGTGCAGCTGACCATCGGGTCGTTCCCGGCCGGCGGCCTGGAATTCAAGGCGATCGGCACGGCGGTGCGGGCGCCCGGCGGGGTGCCGCTGAAGCGGCCGTTCACCTCCGACCTGTCCGGCCAGGACTTCGCCAAGCTGATCATGGCGGGCTGGGTGCCGGTCGGCCTGGCCCTCGGGATCTCGATCGGCGCCCGGCACGATGACTGGCTGACCATCAACCAGACCCGGTGGGGGAGCGGCAATTCCGAGGTGAGCGGGTACACCGACCTGGTCAACCAGTCCCGGCACGACGCTCGGGCACAGCTGGAGCGCGACGTCACCCGGATGGGCGGGGAAGGCGTGGTGGTGAAGACCATGGACATGCGGGTCCGCGAGCGGGAGTGCCCGATGCAGGAGCACCGCCGGGACCACATCGCGGAGGTCACCATCATCGGCACGGCCACCGCCCGGTTCACCCGGTCCCACGACCGCCTCGGCCCCGGCCGCGCCGAGGGCAGCCTCGCGATCCTGTCCCTCGACCCGCAGCGGCGCCAGGCGGCGCGGGTGCGGCTCGGAGGCCCGCGATGACCGACCAGGACCCGATCCGACCAGGCACAGGAGCGCCGTTGAGCACCGGGAAGCGCCATGACTGACCAAACCTCCGCCGACCTGCAGATGCAGGGCGTCCCGCAGGACGCGATGCGCCGGCTGGCCGAGCTGCAGCCGGGACGGCCCGGCTCGATCTTCACGTCGGACCTGTCCGTCAACGAGTTCCTGCTGGTGCGCGAGGCCGGGTTCCGCCCGCTCGGCCTGGTCCTCGGCAGCTCGATCTACCACGTCGGGCTGCAGCTCGGGCGCTGGGGCCGCAACCAGGAACTCGACGTGCTGTCCCAGGCCATGTACCACGCCCGCGAGCTGGCCATGAGCCGGATGGAAGCCGAGGCGCAGGCGCTGTCCGCCGACGGGGTCGTGGGCGTGCGGCTGGACGTGGAGATGAAGGAGTTCGGCTCGGACATCGCCGAGTTCATCGCGGTGGGCACCGCGGTGCACGCCGAGGAGGGCGCCGGCGGCGGAGGCGTCACGAACTGGAAGAACAACAAGAACCTGCCGTTCACCTCGGACCTGTCCGGCCAGGACTTCTGGACGCTGATCCGGGCCGGCTACGCCCCGCTCGGCATGGTGATGGGGTCCTGCGTCTACCACATCGCGCACCAGAAGTTCGGCCAGAAGATCAGCAACACGGGCCGTAACGTGGAGCTCGAGCAGTTCACCCAGGCCCTGTACGACGCGCGGGAGCTGGCCATGAGCCGGATGCAGGCCGAGGCCGAGGCGCTGCACGCCGAGGGCATCGTCGGGGTGCAGCTGCGGCAGCACAGTCACACCTGGGGCTCGCACACCACCGAGTTCTTCGCGATCGGCACCGCGGTGCGGCCGCTGCGCGAGGATCACGTCATCGAGCGGCCCACGATGGTGCTGAGCCTCGACTCCTGATGGCCGCCGCGCAGGTGCCTCCGGAGGTGGCCGAGGAAGCCGCCTGGCTCACGGTCGGGATCCTCGGCGGCACCGGCGACCAGGGACGCGGCCTGGCCCGCCGGCTGGCCATGGCGGGCAACCGGGTGATCATTGGCTCGCGTGACGCCGGGCGCGCCGCCGCGGCGGCGGCCAGCCTGGGCTCCCCGCCCCAGGTGACCGGCGCGGTCAACGAGGACACGGCCCGCGCCGCGGACCTGGTGATCGCCGCGGTGCCGTATGAGGGCCACGCCGAGCTGCTGGCCCGGCTGGCCGGGGCGCTCGAGGGCAAGATCGTGGTCGACTGCGTGAACCCGCTCGCGTTCGACGCGCGCGGTTGCTACGCGATCGGCGTGCCGGAAGGCAGCGCGGCGCAGCAGGCCGCGGCGGTGCTCGGCGGCAGCACCGTGGTCGGCGCGTTCCACCATGTGTCGGCCACGCTGCTGCTCGATCCCGAGGTCGCCGAGCTCGACCAGGACGTGCTGGTGCTCGGCGACGACCGGCACGCGACCGACCTGGTCCAGGCCCTGGCCGAGCGGATCCCCGGCGTGCGCGGCGTCTACGCCGGCCGGCTGCGCACCTGCGGTCAGGTGGAGGCGCTGACCGCGAACCTGGTCGCGGTGAACCGGCGCTACAAGGCCCACGCCGGCCTGCGCGTCACCGACGTCTAGGACCGGCGGACCCGGCCCGGGCCGCTGTATCGTCGCATTCTGTGACCTCCAGGGGGGCCAGGGCCGCCGACGCGCCGGCCGCGAGCACCATCGAGCTGCCCACGCGCACGTTCTCCCCGCTGACCGCGGTGAGCACGCGGATGCTGGTGGCCGTCGGCCTGCTCGTGCTGTGCACGCTGATCGTCTACCTGGGGCGCAACGGGTACCACGACGCCGCGCATCCGGGCCAGCCGCTGTCCCTGCTGGCCTCGGTGTACTACGCGACCGTCACGATGTCGACCACCGGCTATGGCGACATCGTCCCGGTGAGCGACACCGCGCGGCTGGTGAACACGGTGGTCGTCACCCCGCTCCGGGTGATCTTCCTGGTCATCCTGGTGGGCACCACGCTCGAGGTGCTCACCGAGCGGACCCGCAGGAACTGGCGCAACGCCCGATGGAGGTCGAAGATGACCGGTCACGCGATCGTGGTCGGGTACGGGACCAAGGGCCGGAGCGTGATCGCCACGCTCCGCGAGTCGGGGATTGCCGCGGCCTCGATCGTGGTGATCGACCTGGCGGCCGGGGTGGTGGCCGAAGCGAACGCGGCCGGGCTGGCCGCGGTGGCGGGTGATGCCACCCGGCGCAACGTGCTCGCCCAGGCGGAGGTGGGCCGGGCGGCCCAGGTCGTCATCGCGGTGAACCGGGATGACACGGCGGTCCTGGTCGCGCTGACCGCCCGCGAGCTGAACCCCGGCGCGCTGATCGCCGCCGCGGTCCGGGAGCGGGAGAACGAGCCCTTGCTCCGGCAGAGCGGCGTCGACCAGGTCGTGGTGTCCTCGGACGCGGCCGGGCAGCTGCTCGGGATCTCCACGATCCGGCCGTCGGCCGCCCGGGTCATGGCCGACCTGCTGAACCGCGGCCACGGCCTGGACCTGACCGAGCGCGCCGTCCACCCGGACGAGGTGGGCCGCGCGGCCCGGGACGCCGCGGGCGCGGTCATCGCGGTGCTCCGCGGCGAGCGCCTGCTGGCGGCGGACGACCCCGATGCCGCTCGGCTGCAGCCCGGCGACCAGCTGATCCTGATCGCCTCCGACGCGGGCGCCGGTCAGCGGTAGGAGTGCTCCTCGTCCGGGAAGCGGCCGGCCACGACGTCGTCGGCGAACGACCGTGCGGCCTCGCGCAGCACCCCGCCGACGTCGGCGTACCGGCGCACGAACTTCGGGGCCCGCGGGGACAGCCCGGCCATGTCCTGCCAGACCAGCACCTGCGCGTCGCAGTCCGGCCCGGCCCCGATGCCGATCGTCGGGATGGACAGGCTGGCGGTCACCCGGCAGGCCAGCTCGGCCGGTACCGCCTCGAGCACGACCGAGAACGCGCCCGCCGTCTGCAGCGCCTTGGCGTCGTGCAGCAGCTGCTCGCCGTCCTCGCCCCGGCCCTGGACCCGGTACCCGCCGAACGCGTTGACCGACTGCGGGGTCAGGCCGAGGTGGGCCATGACCGGGATCCCGGCCGCCACCAGGTCCTCGACCTGCCGCAGCACCCGGTGACCGCCCTCCAGCTTGACCGCGTGCGCGCCGGCCTCCTTCAGGAACCTGGTCGCCGCGGCCAGCGCCGCTTCGGCCGAGCCCTGGTAGGAGCCGAACGGCAGGTCGGCGACCACCATGGCGCGGCGGGTGCCGCGGACCACCGCGGCGGTCAGCGGGAGCAGGTCATCGACGGTCACCGGGATCGTGGTGTCGTGACCGTAGACGACCATCCCGGCCGAGTCCCCGACCAGCAGCACCGGGATGCCGGCGTCGTCGAAGACCTGCGCGGTCAGCGCGTCGTAGGCGGTGAGCATGGGCCACCGCTCGCCGCGGGACTTGGCGGCGGCGATGTCCCGGATGGTGACGCGCCGCGGCGCGCGGCCCCCGTACAGCGGCTCCGGCGCCGTGGTCCGCGCGCTGGTCGCGGCCATGCCTGAGTCACCTGCTGGTGCAGTCATCTGGATCCTCCATGCCTCGAGGCGCCCCTGCGGCGTACCCGGACTCCTTGATGATGCCATGCGCCGGGCAGGAGTCGGCAGCCCAGAGGTATGGTCTGGGCAGAGCGGGCAACATGGACGGATCGGGACAGGAGGCTGCAAATGCGGATGACCAAGCTGGGGCACGCCTGCGTCAGGCTGGAGAAGGACGGGACGGCCCTGGTGATCGACCCCGGCACCTGGAGCGATGCCGACGCGGCGCTGAGCGGCGCCAGCGCCGTCCTGATCACCCACGAGCATCCTGACCACGTGGATTACGACGCCGTGCGCGCGGCGCTGAGCGGCGACCCCGGCCTGGAGCTGTGGACGAACGCCACGGTGGCCGGGCAGTTCGCCGACTTCGGCGGGCGGGTGCACGCCGTGCGGCAGGGCGACGCGTTCACCGCGGCCGGATTCGACGTGCACGTCTACGGCCAGGAGCACGCGCTGATTCACCGCGACGTCCCCCTGGTCGCGAACACCGGGTTCGCGGTCGACGGCGAGGTCTTCCACCCGGGCGACTCGCTCACCGTGCCCGAAGGCCCGGTGCCGACGCTGCTGCTGCCGGTGGTCGCGCCGTGGCTGAAGACGTCGGAGATGATCGACTACGTCCGCGAGGTGGCACCGCAGCGGGCGTACGCAATCCACGACGGGCTGCTGAACGCCAACGGCATCGGGCTGACCCAGCGCATGCTGCTGCTCGCGGCCCAGCCGACCGGCGCGGATTACGTCCGGCTGGAGCCCGGCCAGAGCGTCGACCTCTAAGCGGAGCCGGCCTCCAGCCCGGAGCCGAGCGGCTCGCGCCAGCGGTTGGTGATCGGCAGGCGGCGGTCCCGGCCGAAGTTCTTCGCGGTGATCTTCGGGCCGGGCGGGTACTGCCGGCGCTTGTACTCCGCGTGGTCCACCAGCCCGATCACCCGTTCCACGAGCGCGGGGTCGTGGCCCGCCGCGACCAGCTCGTCGGCCCCCATGTCGTGCTCCACGTAGTCGTCGAGCAGCGCGTCGAGCAGCGCGTAGTCCGGCAGCGAGTCGCTGTCCAGCTGCCCGGGCGCCAGCTCCGCGCTCGGCGGCTTGGTGATCGAGTTCTCCGGGATCGGCGGGGTCTCGCCCCGGCTCTCGGCCTCGCGGTTGCGCCACCGCGCCAGCTCCCAGACCAGTGTCTTGAACACGTCCTTGATCGGCGCGAACCCGCCGGCCGAGTCGCCGTACAGCGTGGAGTAGCCGGCCGCCAGCTCGCTCTTGTTGCCCGTGGTGAGGACCAGGCGGCCCTCGGCGTTGGACAGCGACATCAAGATCATGCCCCGGATCCTGGCCTGCAGGTTTTCCGCGGCCACCCCGGTCAGGTCCAGCTCCGTGTCGAACCCGTCGACCATGGGACTGATCGGTACCGTCCTCGCGTGCAGGCCCTGGCGCTTGGCCAGGTCCTCGGCGTCGGTGACCGAGTGCTCCGAGGAGTAGCGGCTCGGCATGAGCACCACCTGGACCCGGTCCGGGCCGATCGCGTCGGCCGCGATCGTCGCGGTCAGCGCGGAGTCGATGCCGCCGGACAGGGCGAGGATCACCGAGCCGAAGCCGTTCTTGGTTACGTAGTCCCGGGTGCCGGTGACCAGCGCGGCGTAGACCTCGGCCAGGTCGGGCAGCCGGGGCCAGGTGGCGCGGGGGGCTGGGGCGCCCGCGGCCGCCGGGCCGGGCAGGCCGGGCAGCTCCAGCCGCCGGATGGTGATCATCGAGCCGTCCCGGGCGTCCACCGGCGTGTCGGCGGGGCACGGGGAGGGGACGGCCTCGGGCAGGTCCAGGTCCGCGACGACCAGCGCCTGCTCGAACTGCGGGCCCCGCGCGAGCAGCTCGCCCGCGGCGTCCACGATGATCGAGTCGCCGTCGAACACGAGCTCGTCCTGGCCGCCGACCATGTTCACGTAGGCCAGGGTCGCGCCCGCCTCCCGGGCCCGGCGCTGGCACAGCTCCAGGCGGGTATCGTCCTTGCCGCGCTCGTACGGCGAGGCGTTGGGGACCACGAGCAGGCCCGCGCCGGCCGCGCAGGTGACGGCGACCGGGCCGCCGTCCTGCCACAGGTCCTCGCAGATCGCGATGGCCACGTCCACCCGCTCCCCGCCGGCCGTCTGCATCCTGATCACGGGCAGCACGTCGCCGGGCACAAAGTAGCGGTACTCGTCGAACACCCCGTAGTTCGGCAGGTGGTGCTTGGCCGACGTCACCGCGACCGCGCCCTCGTGCAGCAGCGCGGCGGCGTCGAGCGGCGCCCCGGCGGGCAGCCCGACCCGCGGCCGCAGCCCGGTCCTGCGGTCCAGGTAGCCGGTCACCACGGCGATCTCGCCGAGGCCCTCGGCCGCCAGCCGCTCCGCCGTCTCGCGCAGCGTCGCGATCGAGGCGTTCACGAACGACGTGCGCAGTGCCAGGTCCTCGACCGGGTAGCCGGTCAGCATCATCTCGGGGAACACCACCAGCCGGGCGCCCTGGTCCGCGGCACGCCTGGTCCACTCGACCACGAGTTCCGAGTTGCCCGCCAAGTCGCCGACGGTGGCGTTGACCTGGGCCAGGCCGATCCGCATCTCAGGCATCCCCTCAGCTTAGGGGCTGCCCGGTGGCGGAGCGCCGATTCCTGCCCGCCGGCCAGCGGCGGTACCTTGAGCCGCATGACGACCGATGGCAACCCGCCCGGGCCGGGCGATCCGGCGGATGCGGCGACCGCCCTGGCCGCACGGCTGCGCCGCGACATGGTCGGCGCGCTGGAGCTATTCACGGTGTACCTGGGCGAACGGCTGGGCCTGTACCGGGCGCTGGCCGGCGGCGGCCCGGCGACCTCGGCGGAGCTGGCCGGGCGGACCGGCACCGCCGAGCGGTACGTCCGGGAATGGCTGGAGCACCACGCGGCCAGCGGGCTGCTCGAGGTCGATGACCCGGCCGCTGGCCCGCTGGCCCGCCGGTACCGACTGCCGCCGGCGCACGCGCGTGTCCTCGCCGACCCCGACGACCTCGCCTACCGGGCGTTCAACGGCGTCGAGATCGCCCGCGCCGGGCGGCAGCTACCGCAGCTCGTGGAGGCCTTCCGCACCGGCGGCGCGCCCCCGCCGTTGCCCTGGGCCCCGGAGGGCCGGGCGGAGTACAACCGGGCGGCCTTCCTCAAGCTCCTGGGCACGCACTGGCTGCCCGCGATCGCCGACGTCGACCAGCGGCTGCGCCGCGAGCCGCCGGCGCAGGTGGCCGATCTGGCCTGCGGCGCGGGCTGGTCGAGCATCGCCATCGCGCAGGCCTACCCCCTGGTCCGGGTCGACGGCCTCGACCTGGACCCCGACGTGGTCGCCGCCGCCCGCCGCCACGCCGAGGAGGCCGGGGTGGCCGGGCGGGTCACCTTCGCCGTCACCGACGCCTCCGGCCCGGACTGGTCCGGCCGGTACGACCTGGTGACGATCTTCGAGGGGCTGCACGACATGTCCCGCCCGGCGGACGCGCTGCGGGCGGCGCGCGGCATGCTCAAGCCGTCCGGCTCGGTCGTCATCGCCGACGAGCTCACCGCCGACGAGTTCACCGCCCCCGCCGCCGAACTGGAGCGCTTCCACTACGGCTGGAGCGTGGTGGCGTGCCTGCCCGCGGTCATGGGTGACCCGTATACATCGGCCACGGGGGCGGTGATGCGCCCCGGCATGCTGCGCCGCTACGCCGAGGACGCCGGCTTTGCCGGCGTCGAGGTCCTGCCGATCGAGACCGAGACCTGGCGTTTCTACCGGCTGACCCCGTAGCCTCGGCCCGCTGACCCCGTGACCTGCGTCCGGCGGCCGCGACCAGGCTGGTCGTTACGCTGTGCGCGTGGAGACTTTCACGTTCCTGTTCACGGACGTCGAGGGCTCGACGATGATGCTCCGGCGGCTGGGCGAAGACGCCTACGGGCAGGTTCTCGCCGATCATCATTCGGTGATCCGGTCGGCGCTGGCGGCCGCGGCCGCCCTCGGCCTGGCCTGCGTGGCCGGCGACCAGGGCGAATGGCACCGGGCCGGCACCCTGCACGGCATCGCACAAGGCCTGCTCGACCGGACCGGAACCTCGTGGGAAGAGTTCGACGCGCGGTTCCGCCAGGAAAGCATCGACCAGGCCCGCGCGCACCTCGGCGACGCGCCGTTCGACCGGGCCTACGCCCAGGGCGTGGGGCTGAGCCCGGACGACGCGGTCAGCCTGGCGCTGCAGCAGGACCGCCCGGCCTTATGCGGCACGTCCAGCCCCGCCGGCGCGCGGCGTTAACGCGCCAGAAACACGGACCGGGCAAACTGGCGGCGTGGACAGGCAGGAAGAATTCGTGCTGCGCACGCTCGAGGAACGCGACGTCCGCTTCGTGCGCTTGTGGTTTACGGACGTGC
>Ga0335073_10000459_pt1 | contig 52143 bp, 52 predicted proteins | sample Lox_Sample_22_FD_207093 | JGI IMG/M metagenome (GOLD analysis project Ga0335073, IMG submission 207093) | Soil microbial communities from Loxahatchee National Wildlife Refuge, Florida, United States - Lox_Sample_2.2 | ecosystem: Environmental > Terrestrial > Soil > Wetlands | place: USA... | reverse complement strand
CGCTGACATCTGCCGGATACGCTCGATGTAATCGCGGGTGTGGAACCGCAGGAGGTCTTCCTCAGTTGCGGGAGCCGGCCTGATCGCATGGAGCCGATCGAGCACTCGCGTCGCGGCGAGCAGATTATGGAAACGGCGCTTGGTCTCGGGATTCTCGAAACCGGCGCTCGGCTGGAGCGGGTACGTGCCGCCGCCCGAATCGTGCCACATGTAGGTCTCATCGAACACGAATCCGGTTTTTCTCGCTGTGGTCATTTCAAATCCGCCCGCGGGCTAGCCCCTGCCGTGCGTGAAGTGCGTCTCGCCAATCGAGAAGAATGTGCCCCCAAGTTCGCGAAGCTTTCCGCTCATGATCTGACTCACGATCGTTGATCCGATCGTTTCTACGCCGGATTGCCAGTTATCGTAAACGAAGACGATTCAATGAAGAAGGCCCGGCAGATGCCCGGGCCTTCCTACGAGTTGCGGTTTTAGTCGTTTGAGAGGAATTCGAGTTGATTGGGCAGGAGCAGATCGGCACTGCCGAAGGCGTCAGCTTCCTGGCCTGACGCGCTCATGCTTTGTGCGCAGAACTTGATATTGCAGTTTTTGTCGCCGGTACACGCATCCAAGCCTGCCTGCGCCCAGAACAAAGGATGCGCAGGAGCGAGCAGGCCCGCCAGTTCAAGCCGTGACAACGTCACCTGCGCGGATTGGCCGGGCGAGAGTGCCAGTGTCTTGATCTTGATCAGGTTGCCGTTGACATCGAAGAAATCGACCTCCGCGTGGCAGGTCGCGGTAGGCGGTATATTCAATGGCGAGAACGTCACATTCACCTGGGCGGTCTGACCTAAGCCGAGACCGATCAAGCTGCTCACAAATACGAATATCTGGATTGCTGACATTTTTTTGACCTCATTTTCTGAACGACGGAAATGCTATCGGGCGAAACGTTTTCGAAGAGGATTTATTCCTGGTCAAAATCGGGGGCGTTGATCGAAGGGGTGTCCAGAGCGCGAGTGACGCCTGTCAGCGTGTCAACAATTTCGACTGATTGCGTGATGTTGCACAGCGTGAAGTCGCAAGAATCGTTGCTTGGGTCGCAGGTGTTCTCGACTTGCCCCTGCTCAGTGAAGATTCCCAAACTGCCACCACTAGCGAGGTCACTCCGGGTGAACTTCAGGACGCCGGTCTGTCCGGGCGTGAGCGAGATCGTCTGATTCTTGACCGCGTTGCCGCGACCATCGAAGACAATGACATTCATGACGCAGGGACTCGGCGGGTAGTCGTCCGGTGCCGAGAAGCCGCCCGGCACGTAGGCCAAGTTTACCTGTCCGTACTGCAGCAAACCGAGGCTAATTGGCGCTCCTGGGTTCAGCAGCGCACTGATGAGCGCGAGCATTCCTAACATTCTTAAATCCTCCAGCGATGGCTTTATTGCCGTTTAGGAGGATATAGCGAATCTTAACCTTTAATACCACTGAAAACGATTAATAGAGCATAACCAGTATACAGGTACATATTGAGCTGCGTGGGCGCGACGATACGCAAACCCGCGAAAACCTCTGGCGAGGATTTCCGAGCTATACCAGGCTGGCAGGCCCAGGATGGAAAGGGTCTTCGAAGAGATCGGGAGCGTTCAGGTCGCGGACTTCTGCTTTACATCTTCGACTGCATGTCGGCCTTGCCGGTGGCCATGTCCGTGGGAAAGGACACATGCGAGTGGATCATTTTCCACTGGCCTTTCTGCTTCTGCCAGACGTCGGTCACGCGAAATGTCATATCGATGGGTTTGCCGTCTTTGCCGGTGCCGGTGAAATGCTGAATGCTGTTGGCCATCGCCATCTTGCCGTCCGATACGACGTGCATCGAAACGAACTCGACCTTCGGATTCTTTATCGTATCGAAGAACCCCTGGAAGTCGCCGCGCACGGCTTTTCGTCCATCGAACTCGCGCGGCGTGCCGATATCATAGACGACGACATCGTCGCTGGGCTCGTAGCAATTCATTAGCTCATCGACGCTCGTCGCCTGGGCGCATTTATGTTCGAGCGCTTCGATCTCGGCCTTGGAATCGGCGGCCCATGCTGGCGAAGCGGTCGCGAATGCGATTAGACAGATCGCCGAGGCGATCGCGGCCAGACTGAGTTTTGATTTGGTCGTCATATTAAGATCCTTTAGGAAGTTTGAGGACTCGTTCCCCGATTATGTTGTGCTGGATCTCGTTGGTGCCGGCCGCGATCGTGCCGCGCCGCGCCGCGAGCATCCGATGTGACCACTTGCCACGATCGATGGAACCGGCGGCCTGATATTCCAACTGACTATATGGTCCGAGCAGTTCCATTGCGAACGATTGAATACGCAGATTCAGGTCTGTCGTGCCAAGCTTGAGAATCGATCCTTCGGGACCCGGCGGCAGCCCCTTCAATTGCCGGGTGAGCTGACGCAGGCTCGTGTACTTGAGCGCCTCGGCCTCGCACGCAAACGCCGCGAGCTTCTGCTTTACATACTTGTCGTCCGAAGCCGGACGGCCGCCGCGATTCACCTTCCTCGCGAGGCTCGCAAGCTGGCGCACTTCGACCATCATCTCGGAGCGGCCGCCGTGAATGGTGCGCTCGAACATCATGTTGGTCATCGCGACCATCCAGCCCTGGTTCTTCTCGCCCACCAGGTTGGACTTCGATACCACGACGTCTTCGAAGAACACCTGGTTGAAGCCGCGCTCGCCCGTGATCTGCACCAGCGGCCGCACCGTGACTCCGGGAGTCTTCATGTCAACCAACAGGTAGCTAAGGCCCTTATGCTTGGGCAGACTCGAATCGGTACGGCAGAGCAATGTCGAAAAGTCGGCGTGATGCGCGTTGGAGGTCCACACCTTCGAGCCGTTGACGACGAAGTGATCGCCCATGTCCTCGGCGCGCGTCTCGACCGCGGCAAGATCGGAGCCGTGATTCGGCTCCGACAATCCCTGGCACCAGATTTCCTCGGCTGACGGAATCCGCGGGATATAGCGCTTCTTCTGCTCGGGCGTGCCCCACTGCATGAGCGTCGGACCGACGCGCGCGATGCCTTGAAAGTTGACCGTGGGCGGCGCCTTCGCGCGGTCGATTTCCTGGTGATAGATGAACTGCTGAACGAGAGTCGCGCCGCGCCCGCCATATTCCTTCGGCCAGTGAATGCACATCCAGCCGGCGTCATAGAGCTTGCGATGCCACGCGCGGCGCCGCTCGAATTCCGTCTTGGTGTCGGGATCGGCAAGCTCACTGTCATCCCGCCAATCGCGCGGAATATTGCTCTCGAGCCAACTCCTGAACTCGCGCCGAAACGCTTCATCCTCTTCGCTGAAATTGAAATCCATCACGGCCTCCAGCAAAGGTTCTCAGCCATCAGTACGCGCCGAGTCACGCGGGCAACACTATCGCGACTGCGCTGAATCGCAAGGGCCGCAAACCGCGACAAGGAGTGGCTTTATTGCCATAGTGGGGCGTCTTGAGATTCGCGCCGGAGGTCGAAATCGTGGCTGATATAGCGTCGCAGATATTTCGTGTGAATGAGGTCGAATGGAGTCCGCTTGCGCCGGGGGCCAAGGTCAAGTTGCTATGGACTGATGCTGCGACGAAACGGCGTGCGCAGATTATTCGCTTCGAGCCCGGCGCGGCGCTCCCGATGCATCGTCATGTCGGCGATGAGCTGATCTATGTAATCGAGGGAGCGATCAGCGACGAGCACGGCACCACTGCGGCGGGATGCGTTGGCTATCGGCCCAACGGATGCGTTCACAGCGTCGGCAGCCGCAACGGGGCGACGGCATTGGCGATTCTTACCGGAGGCGTCGAGCCAACCAGCGATGCGGCAGGCGCGCCGCCATCGCAAAATATCAACCCGGCTGAAATCGCATGGGTCGAAGCGATCCCGGGAGTGAGGCAAAAGCCTCTCTGGCTTGACAAGGAGACCAAACGGCGCGCTGCCCTGGTGCGCTTCGAGCCGGGAGCGCAACTGCCGCGTCATAAGCATCTGGGCAACGAGTTGATATTCGTAATCGAAGGCTCGAACTCCGACGAATCAGGCGAAGTGCTGGCCGGCAACGTCAACTACCGGCCCGACGGATGCGTGCACACCGTCACGACCAGGAATGGCGCGACGCTCTTCGCGCTCGTGACCGGCGGCGTCGAGATGATCAAGTAAGTAGTTTCGCGAACGTATTGCTATCGGGCCTTGGCACTAATTTCCCGGCGGAGTCCGCGTCCTTCGGCGCGGCGCCCGCGCAGCGTCATGCAGGTGCTCGAGGCGCGCGCGACGAGTTCGTTCTTGTCGTTCAAAACGTTGCATTCGACCAGGCCGATAGTTTTGCCGCCGCGAACCATGCGCGCTTCGGCGCGGAGCTTCGCATTCCAGACCGGGCGGAAGAAATTGATTTTCAACTCGATGGTCGTGAACGTCTCGCCAGCGGCAAGCGTGCTGCTGTAAGCGATACCCATCGCGGCATCCGCGATATCGCACAGCACGCCGCCGTGAAGCGTTCCCATCGGATTCGAATGGCGCGCGCCGGCTTCGAATTCGACCGTGGCGCGCCCGACTCCCTCGCGAATCAAGGTGAGGCCGAGAAGCGTACCGATCCCGGCGGGGAATTCTTCGCGGATTGCGGCCATCTGCGGTTCTTCCAGGCGTGTGGAACTATTCATAAGTTGGGTTGCCACGACTGTTCGATAGCCGCCTGGCCCAAAAGGTTACGACCGCGCAAATGCATCGGGTGTAACCTCCGATCGTCCGCGCGCATCTGAGTCGCACACGACGAGCGAGCCACCCGGGAATCGGACATCCGAGGACGGCAGTTGATTATGAGTCAGGGCAAGACGGCAATCGTAACCGGTGCTTCGCAAGGAATCGGCGCTGGTTGTGTGAGGACTTTCGTGGAGCGCGGCTACTCTGTCGTTGCCACGTCGCGAAATATCACCCAGTCCGGCGCATTCGCATCGTCAGAGAAACTTGCGTTGGTTGACGGCGACATTGGCAGCAGCGCGATTGCCCACAGAATCGCCGAAGTCGCAATCAACCAATTTGGATCGATCGACGCGCTCGTCAACAACGCCGGAATATTCTTCGTCAAGCCGTTCACCAGTTACACCGCCGATGACTTCAAAGCGCTCTCCTCAACAAACCTTGAAGGTTTCATTTACCTCACTCAACTCGCGATTAGTCAGATGCTGGCGCAGAAGTCGGGCGGCAGCGTCGTCACTATCACTGCGACTCTCGCCGAGCATCCGATCGCGGGTGTGAACGCCTCGATTCCGATGATCACGAAGGGCGGGCTCGAAGCCGTCACGCGTAGTCTCGCGATGGAATACGCGAAGGATGCGATTCGCGTGAATGCTGTCGCGCCGGGAGTAGTCAATACTCCCATGCATCAGGACGAACTCGAAGCCATGAAGTCGCTCTCGCCTTCAGGTCAGGTATCGGACGTCGAGGACATCGTCGATGCGGTTATTTACCTCACCGAGGCGCGTCGAGTGACCGGTGAAATACTCCATGTCGATGGCGGAGCGCATATTGGTAAATGGTAATTCCAGAAGGAATAAGTAATGCCGGAAATCAAGAAAGTACAATACACGGCGAAAGCTCACACCATCGGGGGCCGCGACGGTGGCTCATCGCGCACTTCCGATGGCCGGCTCGAGGTTAGACTCTCAGTTCCGGGCCTGCCCGGAACTGGCACCAATCCTGAGCAACTCTTCGCCGCCGGATGGTCGGCATGTTTCATCAGCGCGATGGGACTCGTGGCGCACCAGAAGAAAATCAAGCTTCCATCCGAGACTGCTATCGATGCCGAAGTCGATCTGTGCCTGAACGGCGGATATTCGCTCCAGGCCCGCCTGAACGTGAGCATGCCAGGGCTGGAACGCGATATCGCCCAGAGCATCGTCGACGAGGCGCATCAGATCTGCCCCTATTCCAAGGCCACGCGTGGCAATATCGAAGTGACTATCAAGGTCGCCTGATTCGAAGGATGCGACGCGACCTTATGCTTGGTGCCTTTCAAATGAGGATCGCTACTCGTTGACGGCGTATTGATCATTTCAGTAATGCAGGAGATACGCGCGCCTATCGCCTGCATTCGAGGCTGAAGTGACACATGTCAATGCCGATCAACAACGGTAATTCGAAAGCACGCAAAGCTCCCGACCGATACGCGGACCAATATGTTGCTTGGGAGGAGCGCTGGGAGGCGGGCAAGCGGCTGCGCGAGAAGGTTCCGCGCGAGAAACACGCCGGATGGACGCCGACCCTGAGACGCACCGATCCGGTCGAAATACTCGTCAAGTCAAACGCGCAACGCCTGCCTGAGTTGGTGCCGATCCGAACGGCGCGGATGCTCACTTCGTCGTTCGCGTTTCTGCGCGGCTCGGCGGCGGTCATGGCTGCCGATCTGTCGCGCACGCCGAAAAGCGGAATTCGTGTTCAGGCCTGCGGCGATTGCCACCTGATGAACTTCGGCGCCTTTGCCACGCCCGAGCGCAAGCTGATCTTCGACATCAATGACTTCGACGAAACGCTCCCGGCGCCTTGGGAATGGGATCTGAAGCGGCTCGCGGCAAGTTTCGCGGTCGCCGGTAAGTATATCGATCTGAATCGCGCCGACGCGCACGCAGCCGCCGAATCCGCAGTACGATCGTATCGCAAATCGATGTTTCGCTATTCGCGGATGCGGGTTCTGGATGTCTGGTACGACCACGTCGATGTTGAAGACGTGATCGCGGGCCTTCCCGATCCAAGCTGGCAAAAGAGATGGCGCGAGCGGATCGCCAAGGAACGCGCGCGCAGTGTAGTCGAGCATGACTTTCCCAAGCTCGCCGCGCGCAGCGGCAAGCGGCCCAGGATCAAGGATAACCCGCCGCTGATTTTCCATCTGCCTGACCAGGACGATCATGACCATCACAAGTCGGCGACTGCTGCGCACTATGAGTATATGGCGTCGCTCGCGCCTCAGTACCAGGCGATACTCGAGCGCTATAAACTGGTTGATATCGCGATGAAGGTGGTCGGCGTCGGCAGCGTCGGGACGTTTTGTGCGATCGCGCTTTTGATGGCGTCTGACAACGACCCGCTGTTCCTGCAGATCAAAGAAGCCAACGCATCCGTGCTGGAACCTTTTGCCGGAAAGAGCATTTACAAGAATCATGGCGAGCGGGTCGTAGTCGGCCAGCGATGCATGCAGGCTGCGGGCGATATGCTGCTCGGCTGGGCGCACGGCAAGTATCGCAAACGCGACTTCTACGCGCGCCAGTTGCGCGACATGAAGATGTCGATCGTGATGGAGACAATGGACCGGAACACGCTTCGCTACTACGCGAAGCTCTGCGGACGGGTGCTGGCGCGAGCCCATGCCCGGACCGCGGATCCGGCGGTCATTGCCGGATACATCGGCAAGAGCGGCGTCTTTGACGAGGCGATCGCGCATTTCGCGATGGAGTACTCGACGCAGACCGATCACGATCACGAAGCGTTGACCGTTGCCGTGCGCGCCGGACGGCTGGAGGCCGCGGCATCGATCTGAACTGAGTATTGCTGCTGAATAATGAGTAATCGTGAAGAACCGCTGGAGTCTCTGTTTACCGAGGGCGGTCCCGGCGCCGCGATTCTACGCCGTCTGCGCTTGCTAAATCCGGAGCTGGGCGTCGCGTCGGATCGAGCGGCGATCGTACTGGCTACTTTGTGCTGGGTACCTTTGTTGATTTTGTCGGCCGCGCAAGGGCTTGTTCTCGGCGGAGCGAAAATTCCATTCCTTAAGGACATCGCGGCACAAACGCGCTTTTTGCTGGCGGTGCCGATGCTCATGCTCGCCGAGATTCCGGTGGGATTTCGGCTGCGCGAGATGGTCAAGCATTTCCTGAACGCGGGACTTATCCGCGATTCCGAGCGCGAGCGTTTCGGTGAAATACTTGTCGATTCGGTGCGAATCCGCGATTCTCGCATCGCCGAGCTGGTCGTGGTCTCGCTCGCCTATATCATGACGTATCTGAATTTCACCGGCGGGCAGCTTCAGCAAGGCAGTACATGGTACTCGCCCGACACCGGTCGTCTCTCACTCGCGGGTTATTGGTACGTACTCGTGGCGCTGCCGGTTTTCCAGTTTCTGATCCTGCGTTGGATATACAGGATGCTTAACTGGACATTGTTTCTAATCAAGGTTTCACGGCTTGATCTGAGACTTTCGGCGGCGCATCCGGATTCGGCGGGAGGGCTGGGCTTTCTCGGCAAGAGCCTGATTCCATTTGGCACGATCACGTTTGCGCTGAGCACCGTAGTATCCGGCGCGATCGCGAGCCGCGTCATCTTCGCGGGCGCAAAGCTTGAATCATTCGCAATCGTGTACGTGGCGTTGCTCGTAATCTCACTGATTATTTTCGCGGGGCCGTTGTTGATATTCACACCGCGGCTCTTTCGTCTGAAGTACCAGGGGATGCTCAAGTACGGCGTGCTGGCGGAGCGCTACACGCAATTGTTCGAGCAAAAGTGGACCTCGCTCGGCGAGCACGGTGCGGCCGAGGAATCGGTGCTCGGCACCAGCGATATCCAGTCGCTGGCCGACATGGGCAACAGCTTCGACCTGGTGCGGAAGATGAGAGTATTCCCGCTCGAGCCGAGCGACTTCGTCGCGCTGGCGCTGCCCGCGATCATCCCGGCGCTGCCGTTGCTCGCGACGGTGATGCCCGTCGGCGACATCGTCAAGGATCTCCTGAAGCTAATCGTCTAGCCTTCGACAACTCTATTGCGCTGACCGACTCAGTAGCCGAACTCGAAGCCGGGGCCGAAGCCGTACGGAGGCATCATCATCATGTCTTCGCTGGCCTCCATGTTTTCTTGAGCAGCTTCCTGCTCCTCTTCGACCATCCGGTTCTGTATTCGGATGGCCTCGTAGCGTTGGTACGCACCTTGGGTGCCGACGTACATGCACTGGCATTCATAAGGGTCCGAGACCCAGTAGCGCAGTGTTCCATCCTTGCCGGTGTAGTGCGTCAACTTCAGCGGAGGAAGATTCTTGAGGGTCTGCGACTTCTGCGGAGTATCGGCGGGATATTGTTTGAAACCGGCCGCGGCCAGCATCGGATCCATTTTCTGCGCGCGCTGCTGGGGCGTCAGCGAGCACGAGCCGAGCAGCACGGCGGCAGTGATGGTGACAATTACCTGATAGGCTTTGCGCATGGCGGGCATCTTGGGTCGCGCGCCGGCGCGATGCAACGGATGATTGCCGATTTCGAACGGAAAGTGTCGTTTGAGTATGCACGCTGCCGAGCGCTAATGTCGGGGCGAATCCTTTGAGTGAGGTGACGCGATGGACAAGGCAGCATTTCACGCCGAGATCGCGAGGATCGTCGACGAGTATCGGCTCGATCAGCATCCGTACGTCAAGCTCGTTCATGAAGGCAAAGCCACGCGCGAGCAGCTCAAGGGTTATCCGCTGCAGCATTATGAGATGACCGTGCGCGATTCGGCGCCTATTTCGGCTGTCGCTTACCTAAAGATGTATGAGATCGACAAAAAGGTCGCACGCGGATCTGCCAAAGGATTCGCCGAAGAAGCGCTCGGGCTTTATAGCCATTCCGCGGGGCACACGGAGCTGCTGTTCGAGTTGTGGGAGGGCGGCCTCGGCTTGCCGCGCGAGCAACTGGTTAATTCGGTCGGCTCGGAGGAGGCGCGCGCGTTCAATGCCTGCATGTATCGGATCATTCATCTGAAGCCGCAATTCGTCGGCTCGATCGGCCTGTGCGAGGAAGTCGAGGTTCCCGCCTACAAGATGATCCAGGAGGGCCTCGAGCGTCACTACAATCTGAAGCCCGAACACACGCGCTTTCTGTCCGTGCATCATGAGGCCGACAAGCAGCACGGCGAGGGCGGTCATCGGATGATCGATCGTTTCGTCACCGGGACTGGGCGCGAGCAGGAATTCGTCGCCGAGGCGCGAACGATGGTGCGATTCTTCTGGAAGGGCTTCGATTCGATGCTCACAGCCTGAGAGCGCCACCAGTCCCAACGGAACTGGACCGTCAAATCTTTCGCTAACGGCCTGTCAGGGGGAAATCCCGCCGCGGTCATCGCGGAGTTGCGAACGCCTTCACGGTTATGCAAGCCTGATTGTCCGGACTGATTCTCATCTCACTCACAATGGATAGCGGGGTCTCTCAATGGCTGCTCCTCTGCGCACCGCGGCGATACTGAAGAAGTATCGCGCCGACTTGCTCAAAGAATGGACCCGAACCCTCGTCGATGGAGTCCGCAACGATCGCAGGATCACTGAAGAGGAGTTGTCGGCGCAGGCCAACGAATTTCTAACCTTGATGGACGCCGCAGCGGCGAGCGCCGGAATCCACGAGGTCGATGGCGACCAGTGGTCGCGGGTTAAAGACTTCCTCAGCGGGATCTCGCGTTCGCGCGCGATCCAGGGATTCTCTTCCGACCAGACTGCGGCCTTCATTTTTTCATTCAAGAAGCCGCTGTTCGATCGGCTCCGCAAAGAGCTCAGCAAAGATCCTCAGGCGCTCGCTGATGAACTCTGGGCGGCGACTGAGCTAATCGACAAACTCGGACTGCATACGGTGAAGTTCTTCCAGCAGGCGCGCGAAGAAGTGATCACGCGCCAGCAGGAGGAACTCCTCGAACTGTCCACGCCTGTAGTCAAGATGTGGGATGGCATCCTCGCCCTGCCGATGATCGGCACGCTCGACAGCGCCCGCACGCAGGTGGTGATGGAAACGCTGCTCCAACGAATCGTCGAAACCGGGTCGGAGATGACGGTTATCGACATTACCGGGGTGCCGACCGTCGATACGCTCACCGCGCAGCACCTGATGAAGACCGTCGCGGCAATTCGCATGATGGGCGCCGATTGCATCATCAGCGGGATCCGCCCGCAAATCGCGCAGACGATCGTGCATCTGGGCGTCGATCTGGAGGGCATCACCACCCGGGCCACGCTGGCCGACGCGCTCGCGCTCGCGCTGAAGCGTACCGGATTCATCGTTTCCCGCATCAACGAGAATAAGCGGTAATCATGGAACGAATTCCGATACTCAGGATGGGGACCTTCCTGCTCGTCACTATCCAGATCGAGATGGACGACCGAATTGCGCTGCGGCTCCAGGAAGATCTCACCTCGCTGATTGAGAAGACCGGAGCGCGCGGAGTGTTGCTCGATCTGTCGGCGCTGGAAATCGTCGATTCTTTCATCGGCAGAATGATCGGGACCATATCGGCGATGTCGCGGATACTAAACGCGAAGACCGTCGTCGTTGGACTTCAACCGGCGGTCGCGATCACGCTGGTAGAGTTGGGAATCGCGCTGGCCGGCGTCAAAACTGCCCTCAATGTGGAGCGCGGAATGGCGATCCTGCAGGCCGAGGACGAAGAGGACTCAGACCTCAAAGAATGAGTGAATCGATGCCGATCGTTACCAGTCAGGACGTGGTTCTGGCTCGACAAACAGTTCGAAAACTGGCCCAGGAGACAGGTTTCGGAATCGTGGATCAGACCAAGCTGGTCACCGCGATTAGCGAGCTTGCCCGCAACGCAATCAGCTATGGCGGCGGCGGAGAGCTCCAATGGGAGCGCGTCTCGGACAACGGCAAGAAGGGCCTCAGGCTCACGGTCGCTGATAGGGGGCCCGGGATCGCGGATCTCGAACTCGCGATGAAGGACGGCTGGACCTCGGGCTCCGGGCTCGGGATGGGATTGCCGGGCGCCAAGCGCCTGGTCAACGATTTCCATATAACAACGGAGGTTGGAGAGGGGACGACGGTGGTAGTTACGAAATGGAAGTAGCGTCTCACACGCATACCGCGGCTCGCTCTACGGTCGTCATCCGGATTGACGAGCAGAGCGCGATCGGCGATGCGCGGCGCGTCTCGACAAAAATCGCCGCGGGAGCAGGTCTCAAGGAATCGCTTCGCAACAACGTCCCGCTGATCGTAACCGAGCTCGCGACCAACCTTCTACTCCACGCCAAGGACGGCGAAATCCTGATTCATTTAACGCCCACGCCGACAGGTTCGGCCGTTGAAATAATAGCGACCGATCGCGGCCCCGGGATTGCCGACGTGAAGCGCGCGCTCGACGATGGATACTCGCGCGCCGGGACGCGCGGATGCGGCCTCGGTGCGGTTAAGCGTTTGTCCACGGAATTCGATATCTATTCACGGCAACCATCCGGCACGGTTGTGATGTCGAGAATCTTCACGCGTGGCCGCAAAGAAGGTTCTGCGCGCGCCCATGTCTCGGCGATCTGCGTGCCGAAGCCGGGAGAGCATATAAGCGGCGACGCCTGGCAGATAAGCCGCCTCGGGAACCATTTTGGAGCGGTAGTGATCGATGGATTGGGCCACGGTCCCCTCGCCGCCGAAGCCGCCTCGCGAGCAATCGACATCTTCGACGAGCGGCACTCGATTACGCCGCAGGAATATCTGGAGAGCACGCACCTGGTGATACAGGGTTCAAGGGGCGCGGCCGCGGCCTTCGCCAGGGTCGATTTGGAACGAAATACTCTTCAATATGCCGGGGTTGGTAATATAGTCGGGCGACTGGCTGACGCTCGCAGCCGCAAAACCCGATCGCTGATTTCGCTCGACGGAATCGTCGGAGCACAAATCCGCAAGGTGCGACAATTCGACTATCAGTTGAGTCCTGACGAGCTATTAATCATGCATTCGGACGGTCTCAGCGAGCGCTGGAATCTCGAAGACTACCCGGGGCTGGCTCAGGCCGATGTGGCAACAATCGCGGGTGTGCTATATCGCGACGCAAAGCGGGGACGCGACGACGCCACGGTGCTGGTAGCAAGACTCAATTCGACTCGATGAACGAACGCGAACATAACGACGGTCGCAGCGATTTGGCCGCGCTCCGCGAGCAGTGCCAGGCGCTGCAGGCTGAGCTTGCCACGCGGATCGCACAGGTCGAGTCGCTCACCGATGAACTCGCCGAAACCAACAGCGGCGTCGTGGCCCTCTACGCGGAACTCGATGATCGGTCGGTGCAGCTCCGCGAAGTATCGGAACTGAAAAGCCGTTTTCTTTCCTACATGAGCCATGAGTTTCGGACGCCCCTCGGCTCAATCCGCAGTGTCGTCCGAATCCTCCTCGACAAGCTCGACGGTCCATTAACCGAAGAGCAGGAAGTCCAGCTCCGGTTCATCCAAAAGGGCGCGGAAGAGCTGTCGAACATGGTCAACGATCTGCTTGACCTGGCGAAGATCGACGCCGGCCGCATCTCGATCTCGCCGGAATGGTTCGAGCTGGTCGATTTGTTCTCGACATTGCGCGGCATGTTCAAGCCCATCCTGACCAATGACAACGTCACGTTGATATTCGAAGAGGCCGTCGACATTCCGCGGATTTACACCGATGACAAAAAGCTATCGCAAATACTCAGGAATTTTATTTCCAATGCCCTGAAATTCACGCCCAAGGGTGAAGTCCGGGTTTCCGCACATCAAGAAGAGCCAGGTTTCGTACGCTTCGCGGTCGCCGATACCGGCATTGGAATCGCCAAGGAATATCATAAGGCGGTTTTCGAGGACTTTGTGCAGGTCAACTCTGCCATCCAGCATCGCGTCCACGGTACCGGCCTGGGGCTGGCGCTCAGCAAACGGCTTGCAGAGATGCTCGGTGGCCACGTTGAACTGGACAGCGAAATTGGACGTGGTTCAACATTCTCGGTTATCATACCGATAGAATTTCGCCCGACTGATCCGTCGCCAAACGAAAGGAGTTAGGTGGCAGAACGGCCCAACGGGCGCAGAGACCAGCTAATGCCCGATACCCCCACCCCGCGGATCGCGATTATCGACGATAACCCCGCGACCCTTTACTCCACTTCACGCGTCCTGCGCTCGGCCGGCTTCGAGGTGCGGGAAGGGATGACCGGAGAAGCCGCGCTTGGATTCGCCAACGAAGGCGCGGACCTGATGCTGCTCGATGTCAACCTGCCCGACATGCACGGCTTCGACATCAGCCGTCACCTGCGCAACGATCCGCGCACCGCGCGCCTGCCGATCATTCATCTCTCGGCAACCTTTGTCACTGAAATCGACAAAGCCCGCGGTCTCGATGCCGGCGGCGACGGCTATCTCACGCATCCTGTCGAGCCTCCCGTGCTCATCGCGACGGTCAACGCCTTTCTGCGCGCGCGGCGCGCCGAAGACGATTTGCGCACCAGCGAGGCCAAGTTCAGAGCCGTCTTCGACAATGCCTCCGGCGGCATCCTGCTGCTCGACGAGGATATGACTTTTCTGGACGTCAATCCGAAGGTCTGTCGTGTGCTCGCGCGCAACCGCGAGGAGATTATCCGCCAGCCACTGTCAGCATTCACCGACCCCGAATCGCACGTCAACCTCGCCGAGATTTCGCGCACCCTCGAGGCCAAGGGTTTCTGGCAAGGCATCTTCCCGTTACGCAAAGACGATAGCGGCGACCTGGTACATCTTGATTGGAACATCTCGGCGCACTCGTTTCCCGGCGTGCGGATGGCGATCGTTACCGATATCACGGAGCGGGTGAGGCTCGAGCTACAGCGCGATGAGCTGCTCGCGAGCGAGCGCAAAGCCCGGTCTGAAGCGGAGCGCGCCAATCGCCTGAAAGACGAATTTCTCGGCACCCTGTCGCACGAGCTGCGCACCCCGCTCAACGCGATCCTGCTACGGACCCAAGCTCTTCGGCAGAGCGTCGGCGATCCGGAAAAGGTCGAACGGGGCCTCGCCGCGATTGAGCGCAACACCCAGCTTCAGGCGCGCCTGATTTCCGACCTGCTCGACGTGTCGCGGATCATGTCGGGGAAACTGCGCCTGGACGTCGAGCCGATCGATCTGGCTGCGACCATTCGATCCGCATTGGAAATCCTCGCTCCCGCACTCGAGGCCAAGGGACTCAAACTCAAGACCTTGATCGATCGCAACGCGGCGACAATTTCCGGCGACCCCGGCCGACTGCATCAGGTTATCTGGAACCTGGTCAACAACGCGATCAAATTCACACCGCAAGGCGGTGAGATTTCAGTCGCTCTCAAGCGTGTCGCCGGCGAGGTCGAGATAACGGTCAGCGACACCGGCCAGGGAATCAAACCCGAGCTGCTGCCGCACCTGTTCGAGCGATTTCGCCAAGGCGATGTCAGCGCGAATCGGACCCACGGCGGCCTGGGTCTGGGGCTCGCAATCGTCAAGCACCTCGTCGAGATGCACGGTGGGACGGCGCGTGCCTACAGCGCCGGGCCCGGCAAAGGCGCAACCTTTACCGTCGTCTTGCCCAATGAGATCGTGGATCGCGATTCAGAGGCTGAGGCTCGCGCTCCGACGCAGCGTCACGAGACTGAGCTGGCGCGTCTGGACGGCGTGCGAATACTCGTCGTTGATGACGACGTCGATGCTGCCGCGGCAATGAGCCAGATCCTGGAATCACACGGCGCCCAGCTGGCCACTGCCAATGATGTCGATACGGCGCTGGACGAGCTGACACGCTTCAGTCCGGACGTGCTGGTGAGCGACATCGGGATGCCGGGGCGCGATGGCTACGATCTGATTCGCGAGGTTCGCGCGCGTGGGTTCACCCACCAGGCGCTGCCTGCTATCGCGCTGACTGCTCTGGCCCGTCCGGAGGATCGGCGCCGGGCCTTGCTCGCCGGCTATCAGATCCATCTCGCCAAGCCGACCGACGCAACCGAGCTGAGCGCGGCGATTGCAACCCTGATTGGCCGGACCGGAATCGACGAAAGCGCCCAGGAGCGCAAGCTCTCCGCGGATTGATCGCGCCAGGCGGCGCGTTCTCGAAAATCTCGAGCGCCCTAAGCCCGTCGTAATCCTGCGTGTTGGTCGGCGATCTTAAACGCGATCTTGTTGATGTTGAGCGCCTTGATCTTCGACTCGAGCGTGGACGGCCTGATGCCGAGCTTGACGGCGGCGCCCGACGGACCGGAGACACGGCCACGCGATTCTGCCAGCGCGGCTTCGATTCTCACCCGCTCCTGCGTTTCCATCGCTTGCGCAAGTGGCATCGCGGGCGTCGCGATCTGAACGCGATTTCGCAAAAGCCAGCTCGGATCAACCGAGAACGTTTCCGTCTCACAGATGATGACCGAGCGCTCGATCACGTTCTGAAGCTCGCGGACATTGCCCGGCCACGGATAGGAGCGCAGATGATCCATGCTGGCTTGGCTGATGTTTGTAATTCGCTTGCCCGAGGCCGCCGCGTACCGATCGACGAAGTATCGCACCAGCATCGCGATGTCCTCGGGACGTTGTCGCAGCGGCGGGACTTCGATCGGGAACACGTTGAGCCGGTAGAAGAGATCACTGCGAAAAATGCCCTCGGCGATCGCTGCCTTCAGATCGCGATTCGTAGCCGCGATCACGCGCACGTCAAGCGCGATGGTGTGACTGCCCCCGAGCCGCTCGAATTCCCGCTCCTGCAGGACGCGCAATAACGCGACCTGCGTTTCCATCGGCAGTTCGCCGATTTCATCGAGAAAAATCGTGCCGCCAGCGGCCATCTCGAAACGCCCGAGCCGCTTCTGCAGCGCTCCTGTGAAAGCTCCTCGCTCGTGGCCGAAGAGCTCCGATGCGATCAGCGCCTGCGGAATCGCCGCGCAGTTCACGCTGACGAACGGGCCCTTCGAGCGCGCTGAGCGCTTGTGAATCGCGCGGGCAATCAGCTCCTTGCCCGTGCCCGTCTCGCCCGTGACCAGGATCGACGACTCGGTCGGCGCAACCTTCGAGACGCGTGACAATGTCGCCTGCAGCGCCGCCGAATCGCCGATGATCTCTTCGAACATCGAAATCGTGTCGATTTCCTCGCGCAGCGCAGTGTTCTCGTTTTGCAGCCGCTGCTCGAGCTGCTTGCGATCTTCGATTTCGATTCCCGACGAATACCAGCGCAGGATGCGGCCGCTGCTGTCACGAAGCGGAAATGAGCGGAACAGGTGCCAGCGAAAAGCCCCATCTTTGCGGCGCAAGCGGATTTCGAACTCGTAGCTCTCGCCGCGCAGAATCGGACCGCGACTGTTGATCGCCTCCAGATCGTCAGGATGGGCGAACCGCCGCATGTAACCGGGCGATCGATATTCCTCCAAAGTGATTCCGGCGTACTCGAGCGCGAATCGATTTGCGTAGAGGCGCCGTCCCGCTGGCGACATGATCCCGATCTGCTGTGGCGTGAAATCGATCAAGTCGCGGACCTCGCGCTCAGCGCGTTTGAGATCCTCGATGTCGGTGTTGGTGCCAAACCATCGGACAACGGTGCCGTGCTCGTCGCGATAAGGTTCCGCGCGCATCAGGAACCATCGATATTCGCCGCCCGAGCTTCGCAGACGCGCCTCGGCCTCACCTGCACGTCCGGTGCTGATGATCTCCTGCCAAACCTGCGTCAGACCTTCCACGTCATCCGGATGCAACGTGCTCGTCCATCCCCATCCGACGGCCTCGTGCAGCTTAAGGCCAGTGAAATCGAGCCAGCGTTTGTTCATGTATTCGACGGAGCCGTCGCTCAGGCACGACCACATGAGCGCCGGTACCATGTCAATCATGAGGCGGAAATCGGGGCTCGAAACGCTCGGATCGAGGTTCATAGCGCTCTGGCGATCGCTCAAATCATGGGCGAAGCTGCTTCTTGAGAGTCTACGGTTCTCCAGGGACTCTTCTTCTTGCACGCATCTATGGCTAACGCTCGATCGCAGCAGCGTAAAGCAATTCGGCGTGGAGACGGCGTGGAGTTTCCGTGGAGTTTCGTGTGTAGCGAAAATGGCGACCGCCAATGAAATCGCAGCCCGATCTTAGGTTCCGAGCGTTCACGCTCGATCGCGCAAATCAGCAATTGCGGCGCGCTTCCGTGGTGATCCCCCTGCCGCCAAAAACCTTTGCGGTCCTGCAGTACCTCGCGGAAAATCCGCAGCGCCTGGTTACCCACGCCGAGTTGTTGAGCGCGGTGTGGCCGGGAGTCGCGGTCGGAAACGGTCTGCTGCGGGGCTATTTGCGCGACATCCGCCGCGCGCTCGGCGACGACGCGGCGAATCCAAAATTCATCGCGACACAACAGCGCCTTGGCTTTCGCTTCCTGCCCGAGGTTGATTTCGATTCATTCGAGAACGCCCAAGGGGCGTTGCCGAGCGGCCGCGATTCCACACCTGTCAGCGCGCTGGTTGGGCGCGATCACGAAACGCGCGCGCTCGCGGATTTCCTGCGCGAGAGTCTCAATGGCCAGCGTCAGGTGGTTCTGATTGCGGGCGAGCCCGGGATCGGCAAAAGCGCGCTGGTCGGCGAGTTCGTCACGCGCGCCACTGCGCAATCCTCGGTCATCGCGACCTTGGGTCAATGTGTCGAGCAATACGGCATCCGCGATTCGTATCTGCCGATCTTCGACGCGCTCGAGAGCCTGTGCCGCGGCCCCCGCGCTACGAGCGTCATTCGCGTGCTCAGTCGTCATGCTCCCGTATGGCTAAGCCAGTTGCCGCGAATTGACGCCAGTCAGCACGCGGCGAGCGCGCCGAACGTTCAGGATCGCACGCAGGCTGGGATGCTCCGTGAGCTCTGCGAAGCGCTGGAGGTGATCGCCGCCGAGATGCCGCTGATCCTCGTGCTCGAAGATCTGCAGTGGAGCGATAATTCGACGCTCGATTTGCTATCGGCGATCGCACATCGGCGAGAGCCCGCGCGTCTGATGGTCATCGGAACTTATCGGCCCGCCGAGGTTATCGTTTCCTCGCATCCGCTCAGGACGATCGCGCAGGAGCTGCAGGCGCATCGTTTGTCCCGCGAGCTTTGGCCCTATGGCCTCAACGTCGACGAGGTGCGGCGCTTTCTGGATCAGCGCTTCGTGGGCAACGGATTTCCCGAGCGGATGGCCCAGATGATTCACGCCAATTCCGCCGGCAATCCGCTCTTCATGACGACTCTGATCGACGACCTGATGCATCAGAACGCGATCATGAACGTCGACGGGCAATGGCGCCTTGGCGGCGACCTGGACGAGGTCGGGACGAAGCGGCCGGAGAGTCTGCGCAAGCTAATCGAGGCGCGCTTCGAACGGCTCTCAGCGCGCGAGCGTTCGGTGATCGAAGCGGCTGCCGTTACGGGCATCGAATTCACCGCCGACCTCATCGCCGCGGCGCTCGAAATCGAGACCGCCGACGTCGAGGATTGCTGCAACGATCTGGTGCGGCGCTCCCAGTTTCTCGCCGCGGCGTCACCCGAGCAGCCAACCGGCGCTGGTGCGCAATTCACTTTTCGTCACGATCTCTATCGCAGCGCCGCGCTGGCCCGAACCTCATTTGCCCGCCGCGTCCTCTGGTGCCAGCGTATCGCCGAGCATCTGGCATCTGGCGACGACAGGTTCGTTAAAGAGGTATCTGGCCAGATCGCCTTTTATTTCGAGCAGGCTGGCCTTCCGCAGCAGGCGGCTAAGCATTGCCTGGTGGCGGCAGAGCGCTGTTCAGAGATCTTTGCCGACAGCGAGGCCGTCGAGCAGTTCCGCCGGGGAATCAAGCTGCTCCAGAATGCGCCGGCCTCAGAGGCGCGCGACGATCTGGAGCTTCGTTTGCAAGTTGGGCTGGCAACATCGCTGACCAAGCTCGAAGGTCTGGACAGCGATGAGATCGACGCGGCTCTGCGCCGGGCCACGGCACTCAATCAAAGAGTGGCAGATGCGCCCCAGGCTTTCGCCACGCTGCGGTTATTGGTTTCGCTGCAGATCGGCCGCGCGGATTTTCCGGGCAGTCTCGACTTTTGCGATCGGATGGACGATATCGCCGGCCGGCACCGCGAGCCGATATTCGAGGCTGAGGCAAAACGACTACGCGGACTGAGTTCTTTCTTCCTCGGCCGCTGCGCCGAGGCGCGAGATTCTCTGGAAAAAAGTATTTCAATATTCAATCAAAGCAGTACTCAATCGCATAGTTTTGCATATGCAGAAGATCCCAGGGTCTTTTCCTCATCGGTTCTGGCAATTGTCCTTTGGATGCAGGGCTATCCGGACCAGGCTCTGGCCCGTTCCCAGGAGGGAGTTAGAATAGCAACTGAGATTGGCGAACCTTACTCAGTCGCGCTGGCTCATTACTTCCTTGCCAATCTGATGAGATTTCTGCGCGACATTCCAGGTACGCTGCGCGAGTCCAGTTCAACGATCGCGATATGCCAGGAGCACGGTTTCGCTTTGTGGCGCGCCCAGGCGTCGCTGGAGCGCGGATGGGCTCTGGCGATGAGCAAAAAGTCCGCCGACGGAATCAAGGAGATCGAGGCCGCGCTCGGCACGCAACTCGGCTCGGTAGGCGCGGGCGGCTCGATCGCAAAACTTGCCGACGCATGTTTGTGCGCGAAGAAAACATCCAGAGGCCTGAGCGCCGTAAACCAGGGCCTCGAGCACGTGCAGAAATATCATGAAGGTATGTGGGCACCTGAGCTTCATCGGCTGAAGGGAGAGCTGCTCTTGCAAAAGCTTGACGCCAAGAAAGCGGGTAAAAGACGGGCCAAGGAATTCGATCAGGCTGAGCAATGCTTCCTGACCGCCATCGATCGCGCGAAAGAGAACGGCGCAAGATCATTAGAGCTGCGCGCCGCCACCAGCCTGTGTCGCTTGTTCGGGCAACAATCCAAACCACGTCACGGCCGCCGCCGACTGGAAGAGGTCTATCGATGGTTCACCGAAGGACTCGAAACCCCCGATCTGATTGACGCAAAGGCATTGTTGAAGAATGGCTAGCAGGCGTGCTCAGGCTTCTAACTGCGGCTGCGTTCATCGAGCCATTCGCGCACGTACGGTGGACAGTTGCGCAGCTCGATCCCCCGCCCTTCCCATCGCGCGAGCGTATCGACGACGTCGCGCTCGACGAGTGTTACGTCCTTCATGTCGAGGACGGTGCGCTTGCTCCGCGTGGCAAATTGAGACTGAAGTTCGCCGAGATGTACCGTTTCCACCTTGCCGCTGAGGACGAGCACGACGTCATCGGCGCTCTCAAGTCGTTCAATCTTCAATACCACCTGTCATCCCTCTGCGGTCTAAAGCCGCTTCATCCTTTCGTCCGTCGATAGCTGCGAGTGCCAGAGCGATCCGCGAGGACGTTGCGAGCGTCGTGCCATCCGCCGGCGGCCGGAAATGATCGTGCGAATGAGCATGAGAAATCATCAGGCCTCACGCGTCGAGGCGGAGATTTCTTACGATGGTTCGCGAATTTACGATCGTCCGCGATATAGCGCGGCCTTCACCCACCAAAAGTAAGCTAATCGACAGAGCGCCACGCTGGATCGAGAGGGAACGGCGCTTGCTGAGTGCGTCACGGGAACCTGTCTCACGAGTTCCCTGCCAACTATGCATTTTTCTTTTCGGAGGCGAAATTATGCCGAATATTGAAAGGTATGAGAATCTCGTCATCGGTAGCGGGGGAGCGGGCAAGCTCACCGCCTGGTCATTGGGTGCGGCTGGACGCCAAACCGCGCTCGTCGAGCGCGGCGCGCTCGGCGGCGCATGCCCGAACGTCGCATGTCTTCCGAGCAAGAACATCATCTATTCCGCGCGCGTCATCTCGCTCGCCAAACGCGGCGCCGAATTCGGACTCGAGACCGAGGGCCTGCACGTCAATATGGCGGCCGTCCAGCATCGCAAGCGCCTGATGGTCGAGGGGCTCCACCAGATGCATGTCGATCGCACCAAGGCGAGCGGCGCTGAGCTCATCATGGGCAGTGCGCGTTTCATCGCACCGCGCACCGTCGAGATCGATCTCAATAGCGGCGGCAAGCGGACCATCGCCGGCGATCGCGTCTTCCTCGACCTCGGCACGCGTGCCGCCATTCCGCCCGTCCAGGGACTGGCGCAGGCGAAGCCGATGACTCACGTCGAAGCGCTCAACCTCGAGCGCCTGCCTGAGCATCTCATCGTGATGGGCGGCGGCTACGTCGGGCTCGAACTGGCGCAGGCGATTCGCCGCATCGGAGCGAAGGTCACCGTGATCGAAGCGGGCCCGCAGCTCGCGGGTCATGAGGATGCCGACGTGGGCGCGGAGCTGAATGATCTCTTCACCAGCGAGGGAATTGAAGTAGTGCTCGGCACTGAAGTTCGCAAGGTCGAGGGACGCTCCGGCGAGCGCGTAAAGATCGAAACGACCGACGGACCCGGCCAGCGCACGATCGAAGGCACCGACATCCTGGTCGCGACCGGACGTCTCGCCAACACCGAAGGAATCGGGCTCGACCTCGCCGGAATTGAACTGGGCGAGCACGGCTTTATCAAGGTCAACGATCGCCTCGAGACCACCAGCGAGAAAACCTGGGCGATGGGCGACTGCGCGGGTAGTCCAATGTTCACGCACGTGTCGGAAAACGATTTCGGCATCGTTTACGGCAATCTGAACGGCGCCGATCGATCCACCAGGAATCGGCTCATCCCGTTCTGCATGTTCACCGACCCCGAGCTCGCGCGCGTCGGCCGCAACGAGAATGAAGCGCGCCGCGACGGAATCGAATATCGCGTGGCGAAAATGCCGATGGCCAACATCCTGCGCACGCGAACGATCTCAGAACCGCGCGGCTTCATTAAAATGCTGATCGCGAAGAACAGCGACGAGATTCTCGGCTTCACGGCCTTCGGCTTCGAAGCAAGCGAATTGATGGTCGCGGTGCAGACAGCGATGGCCGGTCGTTTGCCGTTCACCATCTTGCGCGACGCGATCTTCACGCATCCCACGATGTCCGAAGGCCTGAATTTCCTTCTGGCTGATGTTCCTTCTAAGGAAATGCCCAAGTGAATTTGTAGACCAGTTCGTAGAACCACCTCGCGCCATTCGCGACGACTTCTATCCCGGTGCGGTGTAGATACACGGCGGTCTTGACTAATAACGCTACACTAGTGTAGCGTTATTAGGGCGAGGCGTTGGACTGGCGAAATTTAGTCGTGTGAAGGTGCGCCGATGCGCAAGCTCGAGAACAAGGTGAGCGTAGTAACCGGCGCGGCATCGGGAATTGGCGAAGCTACGGCCAAACTGTTTGCCGCCGAAGGCGCCACCGTCGTCGTCGTCGATATCGATGAGATCAATGGCCGTCGGGTCGCAAACGAGATTGGAACCACGGCGCTTTTTTACAAGGCCAACGTCGGCGATTCGGCCGAGGTTGAAGAAATGATCAGATTTACGCTCGAGAAATTCGGCCGCATCGACATCCTGCACAACAACGTCGCGACTGCCGGCGCCGTTGCCCCCATCGGCGACATGCCGCTCGAGGCCTGGCAGCGCGCGATTACTATTTCTCTCTCAGGAGTTTTCTATGGGATGCGGTTCGCCTTGCCGCACATGGTGGCGCAGGGCGGCGGAGTGATCGTCAATACCGCGTCGGTCTCCGGCCTCGCAGCGGACTTCTTGTTGGGCGCGTATAATGCAGCGAAAGCCGGTGTCATAAATCTCACTCGCACCGCAGCAATTGAGTATGCTCGCAAGAATATTCGCGTAAATGCCGTCTGTCCGGGCAGCGTCGCGACACCGCCGCTGGTCCGGGCGCTGGGAGACGAAGGACGAAAACTACTAGAAGACCATCATCCGATTGGCCGGCTTGGCCACCCGGATGAGATCGCTCGCGTGGTGCTGTTTCTCGCCAGCGACGATTCATCTTTCATGACGGGAAGCATAGTAGTCGCGGACGGCGGTATCAGCGCCCACACAGGATTCTTTGGGCATCCCCTCTAGATAGTCTTTGCATCCCGTGGCTCAACACTTAGTCAAACCCACACAAAAGGAAGTGAGTTCGCCTGCAAGAGGACGCGGGCGGCCGCGTAGCGACGCTGCTGATCGAGCGATTCGCCAAGCCGCGCTCCAGGTCTTCATCGAGCGCGGGATAGATGCGGCAAGTATCGAACAAATCGCCGACTACGCGGGTGTTGCGCGAACAACGCTGTATCGCCGCTGGTCATCGAAAGAAGATCTCATTGCCCAGGCAATCGCCTCCGCGCGCGGCGAAGGAGAACGCCAGGCAGCGAATCGAGCCAGGTCGCGCAAATCACCTGGGCCCCTGATCGATGCGCTCGCGGATCTCGTCACGCGCCCGGAATACAGAAGACTGGCGGCTCGACTGATCGGCTCTGTTCCGAGTTGCCCGAAGCTGATGGCGACCTATTGGACCAACTATTTGTTGCCACGGCGTTCGGCAATGGCGCTATTGATCGAGGAGGCGCGCCACCAGGGTATCGTGCGAAAGGATTGCGACCCGGAGATACTGCTGGATGTAATTAGCGGCGCGGTTATACATCATTTGCTAGTCAGACCGGGGAACAGGACGCGCAGCGAAATGCGCACATACCTTAACCAGGTGTTGCGCCAGTTTTATCCTGCGGAGCGATGAACTCAGTCGGATGCGAGCTTGACGGAACGTGCTTTGTCGGAGCTGATCCAGCCCTGGGCGGCGAAGTAGTGCGAAAGATATGCGCTCACCTGATCCGCCGTCTTGTCGGATAGATAGTTAAATCGGCCGAGGTAGGCTTTCCCGCCCGCGATCGCGGTCGAGGTTGGGTCGCTGAATCTGCGACGGTCTCAGGCTTGACCCCGGCGCTGGCACATCCTGCACCAACGATGGCGAGCATCAGGAAGGCCGTCTCGAAGAAATGAAAAATACTTCGAACATGGAAAGACGATGGCGAAGATTCGATGCACTTCATGTCTTTTCCGTAGGCCTGACGAAATAGAAAGCCCGAGCTCCGCGGTTGCCGATTCAACTTCGATGCAGGAATCGAAAGCCACGAAAGCGCAGTGAATCTCTTGGTTCTTCGGCCTTCGAGATTGAACTGTCCTATGAAAAAACGCCCCGCCGGGCAGGGACTTTACTCGTGTGATCCAGCCCGCCGTCGGATAGCACTGGTGACGGCGAAATTCCAGACATCGCAGGTTTGAGAAGTTACACCGCTAAGATGTAATAACCGAGTTGGAATCCTGGGTCGATCCTGAGCCATCCAACGGAGGTTCAAATGTCTCAAGAGCCTTACATCCTGATTACTGCGGACACGCATGCGGGCGGGAGCCATGCGAGCTATCGCGAATATCTCGATCCGGAATGGCGCGAGCGGTTCGACGATTGGCGCGGCGGTTATAAGAACCCTTCGCAGGAGCACTACGGCTCCAAGAAGATGCGCAATTGGGACTACGGCATTCGCAACAAGGATCAGGACAGTCAGGGCGTAGTCGGCGAAGTGGTATTTCCCAACACCGTCCCGCCGTTCTATCGCAAAAGTATCGTCACGGCGCATCCGCCAAAGCCCGAAGATTATCAGCAGTGCCAGGCAGGTATCCGTGCGCACAACCGGTGGCTCAAGGATTTCTGCGCCGAGGATCCTGTACGCCGCGCCGGGATCGGACTTATCCTGCCCAATGACTTCGACGAAGCGATCAAGGATATCGAGTTCATCGCGAAGTCGGGATTACGTGGCGGCGTGCTGCTGCCGCTTATTCCGCCTGACGCGCACTGGCTGAAGCCGCTTTATGATCCTGCGTGGGATCGAGTGTTCGCGGCAATCCAGGATCATGGCCTCGTGCTGAATCAGCATACGGGACAAGGCCTGCCGAACTACGGCGAGGGCGTCGTCGCCGAATCGATTTGGATCCAGGATGTCGCCTACTACGGTCAGGCCGGCTATCGGCATCTGCTGATGGCCGGAGTATTCGAGAAGTTTCCGAAACTGAAGCATATACTGACTGAGTCAGGATGTTACTGGGTGCCGGCAATCCTCAAGCAGATGGACCGCGCGTATTACGCCATCAAGTCGGGCGCGCTCGGCGAAATGAACTACAAGGGAATGGAGTCGCCGCTCAAGGAACCGCCAAGTGAGTATGCGAAACGCAGTTGCTATTACGGCGCGAGCTTCCCGAGTAAAGCCGACCTCGCCGGAATCGAAGAGATCGGCGAAGACCATGTGCTGTGGGGCAATGACTATCCACATTACGAAGGAACCTTCCCTTACAATCTGCAATCGTTGCGACTCACCTTCGGCGCCATGACCGATTCGCGCCGCCGCAAACTACTGGGCCTGAACGCGGCGAAGCTCTACAATTTCGATCTGGACAAACTCAAGGAACGCGCTGCGAAGATCGGGCCGACTCCTGCGCAGGTCGAGACCCCGCTGCCGCGCGAGGAAATCCCCCGCGATAGTGCCTGTTATCTCTTTCGCGAAGCGCTGCAGGAGGCGTCCTGAGCCATGGCGATGCCCACCGACATCGGGATCATCGATACTATGATCGGCTTCCCGGCTGACGACTTCAAAATGTATGACTTCATCCGGAAGCAGTTGAAAGATCCGTCGGCGAAATTCGATTTTCCGGTCGAGTACATGTTCAAGAACGTGCCGAAAGAACTGTACGGCTCCAAGGATCCCATCGGCGCGACGCTGCATGAGATGGATCGCTTCGGCATCGAGATCGGCCTTATCGGCGTGGGCGGCGAAGTATCGGCCGGGGCACTCAAGGATTACCCGGACAGGTTCGTTCCGATCGGCAACGTCGATCCGAATCGCGGCATGGACGGAATCCGCGACATGGTCCGGCAGCACGAAAAATACGGCGTGCGGGCCTTCGGCGCGTTCAACGCCGGCTACAATCCGCAAGTAGGTATTTCCGATCCGCTGATGTATCCGATCTACGCCAAGTGCGTGGAGCTGGGTGTGCCGATCTTCGCCTGCGCGGGAGTGCCGGGGCCGCGATTCCCAATGTGGCCGCAGGAAGTGCGCTTGATCGACCAGGTTATGTACGACTTCCCTGAACTCGTCTTCGTCACGCGCCATGGATGCGAGCCGTGGGAAGACCTCGCGGTCAAGCTGATGCTGAAGTGGCCGAATCTTTACTACTCAACCTCCGCGTTCGCGCCCAAGCATTATCCCGAAGCGATCGTCCGCTACGCGAACACGCGTGGCACCGACAAAATCATCTATGCCGGTTACTTTCCGATGGGTCTCTCGCTCGAACGAATCATGACCGACATGAAATCGGTGCCATTCAACGACCAGGTCTGGCCAAAGTTCCTGCGCAACAACGCCCGTAAAGTCCTGAAGCTCGGATCTTGAAATGAGTCTCGAGTGCCTGACGATTCGCAGGACTCCGCGACCGACTTCGCCTGCTCGCCAGGCGAAGTTGGTCAGTCACCTAATAATTGAACTTCGGGCTGAAACCAGTTGCGCCGTCTGGCATTAAGTCGAACAGATGCCATAGCGTGCAAAAATCGTCGCCCGGCTCGCTGCGCGCGTCTGACACCCGCACGATTTGACCGCGCTCCTTTCTGAACACTGAAATCCCCGGGATATATCGGCCGTCTTCCGATTGATAACCCATGTCGGCGGCGAAACTGGTTCCCTTGTGACTGACTATCGGAAAACGCCAGCCCCGGCTCTCCGCGAACGATCGTTGAACTTCAGGTGCGTCCGGGCTGGAGATCGCGAACGCGGCGCGCTGCGCGATATGTTCGTAGATGCCGTTGTAGCCGTCGGCCCACAACGTGCAATAGGCACACTTCACACCCATGCTATGCACCATGATCAGATCCCGTTTCGAACCGAACAGCTCGGATAACTTGACGGACCCGCGCGCCGCCGCAAACTCGTAGTCTTTTACCGCCTCGGGCTCTACCGAGGCCTGCGTCTCGCGCATCTGCTGACGCAGCTCGGTGATGCGACGCCGATAGTCTGTAAGCTTCGCATTAGTGTCTTTGTAATTCATACTGACTATTTCCCGTATTCGTCGTGAAGCCGCACCCACGACATCGTGAACTGCAGGTTGTCTTCGTCGCGTCCTTTCGGCGTGAGATCCAGGTAGTGGTACGCAGCGTTCATCATATCCAGTCCGCGCGAATAGCTCGAATAGGTATGGTAGATGGTGCCGTCGTCATCGCGATAGAAGATACTGATGCCGGGGCGCTCACCACCGAACGGTTTTCCGATTGTATAGTTATAGTATGACTGGCCTTTGCCCTTTTCTTCGGTCGTCTCGCTCACCTGGTAGTCGCGATTGAAATCGCATTCGTGGGAAGATACCCACTTGAAGTTCCATCCCATGCGTTTTTTGAAGGCGGCGAGCTTCTCCAGCGGCGCGGCGGAGACTGCGACGAAAGTCAGATCGCGTTGCTCCAGGTGCACCGCGAACCCGTTGAAGCCATCTGCCCAGAACGAGCAACTTTTGCATCCTGCAGTCGAGCTCGGACCAAACATGAAATGCTGAACGATCAGTTGATGACGGCCGGCGAATAGATCGGCGAGCGTTTGTCTACCATCCGGCGTGTCAAAAACATACTGCTTATCGACCCGAACCCACGGCAGAGCGCGGCGCTCTCGACTGAGCTCGTCGCGCAAATGAGTGAACTCCTTTTCCTTGGCCAGCAATTGCTTGCGGGCCTCGAGCCATTGGTCTTGTGAAACGACAGTGTGGTTTGGCATGGCTATACCTCCGATCAAGGTTTGCTCTTTCGCTTGCGTATTCCGCTGCTGCGCGGCTGCGCGCGGCCCTTGCCAAGCGGCCGTTGGTGGCGCCCACGGCGCTCGTCGATTTCCTCGAGCGCGGCAGCCAGTGTGTCGAACTGCTGCTGCCAATACTTGCTATAGCGGTTGATCCAGACTGCGGCGGAATAGACAGGGCCGGCGTCGAGGCTGCATCGGCTGATACGCCCGGTGCGTTCCTGCTGGATTAGCCCGGCGCGCACCAGGACCTGGATGTGACGCGAGACTGCTTGCAACGAGATTTCGAATGGCGCGGCCAGCTCGGAGACCAGCAGCGGTCCGCCATCAAGCCGCTCCAATAGCGCGCGCCGCACCGGATCCGAGAGGGCGAAGAATACGCGGTCGAGCGTTTCCTCGCCCGCAGGTCCGATTCCGGCAGCTTCGGCTTCTCTCGGCACGCTTCATAACTATCAACACATTGGTTGATAGTCAACATATCTGTTGATTAATTGCGCGCAGACAACGTGCCGGTGCGGATACGCGCGCCGAACAAGGGAAATCAGACTTTGAGCACGGAGCGGAAGCGGACTTTGCCGGACATCATGTGGTCGTAACCCTCCGATGCGCGCGCGAGCGGGAACACTTCGATCATCGGGCGCACTCCCGTGAGCGCAGCGAAGTTGAGCGCATCTTCCGAGTCCTTGGCCGTTCCCGAGGGCCAGCCCGTGATCGTCCGGCGCTTCAAGATGAGCTGAAGCGGCGCGACGCCAAATGGTTCGGAGCTGGCGCCGACGATTACGAGGTTGCCGGCCGGGCCCAGCCCGTCGACGAGCGTGCCCATCGCCTTGCTGTCAGGTGCGGTCGCGAGGATCACGCGGGCACCGCCGAGACCCGCGAGTGTTTTGGCAACGTCCTGCGTGGCGCTGTCGATATATTCGTGGGCGCCGAGCTTCACCGCGAGATCCTTCTTGTCTGCACCGCGGCCGATCGCCACGGTACGGAAGCCGAACTTGTTCGCGAACTGCACACCGAGATGCCCGAGGCCGCCGATTCCCTGCACGGCCACGAGGTCGCCGGGTCCGGCGCCGCTGTGCCGTAGCGCGTTAAACGTGGTGATTCCGGCGCACATCAGCGGGCCAGCATCCTCGGGTTTGAGCGCCGCGGGGATTCGCGCGAGTGCTGATACCGGGGCAATCATGAACTCGGCGTATCCACCGTCGTAACTGATACCCGGAATCTGGCCGAAGTCGCAGGTGATGAAATCACCACGGCGACACGATTCGCACTTGCCGCAATTGCCGCCGAACCAGCCGACACCGACGCGCTCGCCAACCTGCCATGGATCGGCGTTGTCGCCCAGGGCGTCGATCACGCCCGCGATTTCATGACCGGGCGAGCGCGGATACGCGATGCCAGGGAAGGCGCCCTCCTTGGTGATGCTGTCGCTGTGACACACGCCGCAGGCTTCGACGCGAACTCTCACACTGCCGGGCGGCGGCGCGGGAATGGGAGCATCGACCATCTCGAACCGTCCACCAGCGTTCTGCACACGGATGACTTTCATCGTAGATTCCTCCGGCTTTGAAAATGGCGCGCGGGCGCCGCGCTCATCGCTGGTGCTTCGATGAGCGCGGTGGCCTGTAGGTTACGCCATGGCGAAGGTCTAACGAAGTGTCGGTTCCGCTATGACTTGGGCTTGAGCTCCCTTACCGCCGACGCCACAGAATGTGACGTTGTAGTTGACCACCTGATCGGAGGTGCTGTTGCAAGTCCAGTCGCTCGCCTGGTCGTCGAACTGGAAGGAGTAAGCGGTCGGGCATGAGCTCTTGAAGATTGACAAATAGTTATTGCCGCCCACCGAGATTTGATTGATCGCCGCCGTCCAGTTGACGTTGGTCGGACCGCATACGCCGGTGTAAACGGCCGGGGTCTGACAGATACACGTCTCGCTCGCGCCGCAGGCTTTGCCGACGGAATCCTGGCATTGCGTGTTGCCGGTGCACGTCGCGCTCGACGTGCAATTGTTGACCGAGTTGCAGACGCATGTGTCGCTCGCGCCGGCGCATTCGTTGACCGCCTGCGCCATGACGGTGCCGGTCGTAGGAAATTTCCGTACGGCCGCCTCGAGGCAATAATTGCCCGTGCCGCAATCGCTGTCCGCGGTGCATGATTGCGATGGATTGATGGGAGTGAAGTTGTCTGCGTTCCACACCAGCGCGCCGAACGCGGCCGGTCCGGTCACCGCCTGATTGTTAATCGGCGGAAGACAAGTCGAAGCCTGTGCGCCAGCGGAACTGGCATTGGTCAGAGTCGCGCAAGTATAGGCGGGGAATGGGAAAGTGAAGTTGGCCGAGGGACAAGCTTGTCCGTCCATCGCGCTCGAGGTGCATCCGCCATTCTGCGTGATCGCACCGTTGCCCGGGATGCATAATCCGGCACCCGCCGGCCACGTGACGTTGCTCGCCGGAGTGAAGGTCGGAGTCATCAGGCAGGTGGTGCCGGGCTGACAATCCGCGGAGCTGAAGCATACGGCGTTGCCCGAATTTGCGGACTCGAGATTGATCTGATGGCCGAATGGATCCACCTCTGTCGAGGTTTGATTCAGGCAGGCATAGAAAGAATTGTTCTGCGCCGTGCAGATCGTCGCGCTGGGATTGAGCGCGCAGTAGTTGACCGGCACCGTGCAGGCGATGACGCAGGTGCCGTTGGAATCGCACGGACCGCCAGCGCAGTTCGGATCGTTCTGATTGTTCGCGGTGCAAGACTGACTCGAATTGTCGACTCGCAGTAATGGCGGACAGGTCCTGAGCAGGTCTGTTGTGCAGCTCCCGGTTTGGCAAGTCGAGCTGGTCGTGCTCCAGACGATTCCCGCGCCAGCAGTATTCGGATCGTCGGCGGTCCCCCGCAATACCGTTGAGAACGGCGGCACGGTGGCGCCCGACGTCGCGGTGGGCGACGGGCCGACATCATTGAAGAGCCAGGTGTTGGTGCCGGCCGGCGCGACGATAACTGATTGCGGTGAACCGGCCTGACCATTGGTATAAGTCGCGCCGGCATTCCATCCCGGCGCGTCGGTCGGTCCTTCGGCGCTGACGTTGATCGGAACGTTGTAGCCGCTCACCAGGCTCACATCGTAGTTATCGAGCGTACCGGGAAAACTCCCGGCATTGGTGCCGGCCAGAGTCGCTTCCCAGAGCGTTGCGTTATTCGCGCCCGCACCGAAGCAATCGGTGGCGCCACAATCTCCCGTGACACAGCTCATCGCATTCGAATTGCATCCGGTACGTCCCCAGACACGGCCCGAGTAGGTCAGCGGGATCGCTGCTGCGACGCTGGTCGCACACACGCCGCTTGGCAGGCAGAGTCCACCGTTGCAGAGCGGATCGCTCTGGTTGGTCTGGGTGCAACTGCAGGCGCCGTCGAGGCAGGTCGATCCAGCGGGGCAGGTGAAATTGGTGCCGCACTTGGGCGCCAGCTCCCAGCTCGAGATCTGGCTGACGGGCGGCGTCAGATCGACGTTGCCGTTGGCCGCGATCCAGATCGGCTGACTGCAGTTGTTAATGAAGTTAACCGTGTGCGCGGTCGGCATCGCCGTGGGCGTCGCCGTCGGAGTCGCCGCACGCGCGCGCGCAGTGAACAGCAAGACGCTGGCGATGGCCGCGATTACGATCGCACGGGCAATTCGGCTCATTGCAAGTCTCATCGGATGGTCCTCTGGATCACGGGTTCAGAAGCTGAGAGCGATACCGAACGGAACCGAGAGCTCCGTATCCGCCCCTTCAATCACGGCCTGCGGCGAGTTGTTGCCGCGCGTGAGCGCGTTGAAGCGCAGGATCGCATCCTCGGGACTCGACGCGACGAACAGCAGGCCGCCGCCGTACGCGATTCCGCCGGGAGCGGCGATCATCGTTTCGGGCCCGGCAAGCACACCCACCGGGGCGACGTCGCCGTTAGCTCCTGGCGCGTAGACCGTCACCGAATCGCTGTCGCTGTTGGCGACGTAGAGGTTGCCACTGCCGTCCATCGCGAGCGCGTCAGGTGCGTGCAATCGCGTGAGCAACCCTTTGATCCGCCGAATGAAGGCGGCATTGCCGTTGCTATTCGGCGGATAGACGGTGACGGAATTTCCCGCCGTGTTCGCGACATACACGTTGCCGGCGGGATCGAAAATGACGTCCTCAGGTTCCTTGAGACCCGTCGCCGGGCCTCCAACCAGCGCGATGGGCGCCGCGTTGCCGCTGGCTGCGGGTGCATAAACCGTCACCGTGTTGCCGCCTGCATTGGCCGCATAAATCCGGTTCTGGCGATCGACCCTGATTCCCTCGGGGTCGATCAGCAGCGTGCTCGCGCCGCTGATGACCGATATCGGCCCTACGTCGCCATTCGCGGAATGGCTGAAAACGGTGATCGTGCTGTTGTCACCGTTGGCGACGTAGATCAGTCCCCGATTGTCGAATGCGATCGCCTGGGGATTTGCGAGCTGCGTGGTGCCGCCGTCGATTGAGCGCAGCGGCTTGGCGTCACCATTGGCCCGCGAGTTGTAGACCGCGATCGAATTGGTCGCCGAGTTTGGGGCGAAGACTCGCGGCGCGGGTGGCGGACCGCTCGAACCACCGCCGCATCCCGCGGCGAGCGAGGCGAGAACGAGTCCAATCAAGGCTTTGCAGGTTAGATGCGATGAAAGTCGTATGATCATATGGATGCGCCTTGTCGAGGACGAATATCATGGATAGCAGTGAGTCGCGAGGTTAAACTGGTGAAATTGTGGATTTTTTCTGTCGAACTGCATAAAGCGACATAACGCACCTCGCCTCTCAAGCATTCTGTCTATCTTTATTGGGTTAACTTCACGTTCCGTGACGCAGCTTGCCACGAACAATTATGAGATTTAACGTCTTGTTCGTTTTTGGAAGTTTACTTCTGGATCAATGGAACTCTTTGCGATGAGAACAAGCTGCAACCGTTCGATCATCGGATCACTCTTCAATTTTGGGAAAGTCGCGATCGCGGTGATGTTTTATGTTGCTTTCTTCGATGGCATAGCCACGGCGCAAACTCCGCGGAGTCCGATCCGGCACGTGATCGTGGTGGTAGGTGAAAACCATAGTTTCGATAATCTGTTCGCAACCTACCAGCCGCACCATGGGCAATCCGTCGTGAACTTGCTTTCGGAAGGAATAGTCAATATCGACGGATCACCCGGGCCAGGTTTCGCGAAGGCCCGGCAATGGCAGGCGAAAGAACAAAATACATATTCAATCGAGCCCCAGCGGACAACACCATACTCGCATCTGCCTCAACCGAATACTACTTTCGCGTACGGGCAGCCGCTCAATGTTGCGGACCTGAGATTTCCGGCTGACCTGCCTAACGGACCTTTTCAGATCACCAAGTATACTGCCTACCAGCTTTCTTTCACCGGCGATCCGGCGCATCGCTTCTTCCAGATGTGGCAGCAGTTCGACGCCGGCCGCAATGATCTATTCCTGTGGAGCGCACTGACGACCGGAGCGGGCAGCGACGGCAAAGCTCCCCCGACACCGTTCAGCGATCAAAGTACCCGCCAGGGAAGCGTTTCGATGGGCTTCTACAACGTCGCCCAGGGCGACGCGCCGGTGTTCAAGTTCATCGCCGATCACTACGCAATGAACGACAATTTTCATCAGGGGATCATGGGCGGCACCGGGGCGAGCTTCATCTATCTCGGCACCGGCGACCTCGCCTTCTACAGCGACGGTAACGGCCACCCGCTCACGCCGCCCAAAGAATTAATCGAGGATCCGAATCCGTTGCCCGGCACGGACAATTGGTTCAAGCAGGACGGATATCACAGTGGAACTTACGTGAACTGCGCGGATCGCGCGCAGCCGGGCGTGGCGCCAATTCTCGACTATCTGAATTCCCTGCATCGCGAGTCCAACTGCGATTCGGATCATTACTACCTGGTGAATAATTACGGACCGCCTTACAATCCGGATGGTTCTCCTGTCGATGTGAAGAAACATCCATACACTCTGCCGCCGCAAACGCTGCCCAATATCGGCGAGTCACTCAGCAAAGGCGGCATCACCTGGAAATACTATATCGGCGGGCTGCGCAAGGGCGGCGCCAACGATGCCTGGTGCTCGATCTGCAATCCCCTCCAATTCAGCAGGAACATCATGAGCGGCCCACTGCGTGCCGATATCGAAGGAGTGCAGGATTTCTTTCACGATGTCGAAGCGGGATCACTTCCGGCAGTCTCGTTCGTGCGTCCTTACGAACCGTACTCAGGGCATCCCGGGAACTCGGCGATGTCGGCGTATGAGTATTTCGTACAAAGTATCGCCAACGAGGTAATCAAGCATCCGAAGCTTTTCGCCGACTCGGCGGTCTTCGTGACCTTCGACGAAGGCGGCGGATACTACGATTCAGGTTATATCTCGCCGCTGGATTTCTTCGGCGACGGCACGCGCATTCCACTGATGGTTATTTCGCCGTATGTGAGGGCCGGCGCGATCAACCACGCATATTCAGATCATGCGTCGATTCTTAAATTTCTCGAATGGAACTGGAGGCTGGCACCGCTTTCGAAGCGCAGCCGCGACAACCTGCCGGATCCTATGCCATCGACGAAGAACCCCTATGTCGCGGCGAATGGCCCCGCGATAGACGATCTGCGAGGCATGTTCGATTTTCAAAATCCGCGCCGGGACGATCTGCTGATCATCCCGGATGGAATCTAGCTGCGACTCCCGCGCTTGCTGACCGCGGTGCCGCGAATCACGGTGACGATTGTGAGGAACTCCCGCTGGGTCAGCACGTAGCCGAGCAGGCTTAGCTGCTTCATCGCGCGGAGCTCGAGCGGCGTCACTTCGTAGCGGGTAAGCAGAGCCTTATCGCTGATCAGTTCCTGCCACGATTGCGCCGGGCTTCGATCCTCTGGCTTCGGCGCCGGTTCGAACATCGACTTCGCTTCAGGATGAACCAACAGGAACAGTTCCTGGCGGTCAACCCCGAGCGTGCGTGCCAGGCGCTGGGCCAGGCTGAGCGACGGCTTGCGGCGTCCACTCTCAAGGAATGCGACGTAGCTCGCTTCGACGCCGAGCTTGGCGGCGAGGGCGCGCTGACTCAGGCCGAGCGCCTTGCGCCGGCTCTTCAACACGAGACCAAGTTTATTTCGCGAGCTCATAGATCGAATTCGTTGCGCAACGCCTCTCGGAGTCTGGTGTAGTGTAGCAGTCCGGCCATGTATTGAAACTTCTGTGAGACGGACATCTTGTCATCGAAAGACAGTCCGTACTGTTTTGCCAGGTAATCGATAACGGCCGAATGTCCGTTCACATCGAGATTCGTCGGCCTGGTGCTTCGCCGCGATTGAGGAAACATCTTCCGCGCCATCGGTTGCGGATAGATGCCCAGACTGACCAGCACGTCAGCCACGAGTTCCGACGGCTCATTCAGATGATCGGAGTAACCGGTGTAGAGCAGGCTCGGAGTGTGGTCGTCATTGCCGAAGATCTCGGCCGTCAGATGATGACCCATCTCATGAACGAACGCCGCGCCGATCACTGCCGGATGATGGGCCGTGTTAACACAAATGAGCGGCTTGCCCGACAGGAAGTCGGTCTTGCGGACGTAGAACCCGAGCAGCGCCAGTCCAGTCGACGTCGGCATCCGGGCCGGGCGTACTTCGACTCCGACGCCGGAAAAACGTTCGGAAAATTCGCGGGTCGATCCGAGCCTCAGTGGCTCGCGATTGAGGTTCGGCCAGACGTTCTTGCGTGCGTCCTTGATGAGCGCGTTGAGCTGCGGCCGATCGAGGCATCGCCGCAACGGTCCCGCGTAGTCAAGGCTTGCCAGCTCTTCGACTTCGGCGCCGATCTTGGAAGCCTTGCGATGGAGGCGGGTCTTACTTTTGGAGGCGACCAGCTCGACCAGCAAGGCGTTAATTTTGGACCGCTCGCTTTTGGAGCTCACGATAGACAAACCCTGTCTGCGAGAAACAAACAAATCTAATCCAACGCGTCAAACCCTACACTGCTTCGAGTTGACTGGCAACTCCAAGGTGCCAGAAAGAGCGATTACAAGCCAGACCAAACGAAAAGCATACCAAGCGAATACATTTCGTATTTCTTTCGCCTTGCAGTCACGGCGCACTCCAGCCGAAATGTGACTTAGCAATGATGAGCGCTGAGTGAGCGTAACCAATCACAACCAACTAATTGGTATCCACGCCTCAGTCTGCTCAGAGCCCGCACTTGCGTGCGCACCCAAAGCAACCCTAGTATTCGCGAAGTCAGTTAGGAATGACAAATTGTCAGCGTCGAATCTCATCGTCGAGATTGCCCGATTGCGAGCGCTGCGGCTGGTATCACGCGCGATTCGTACCCCCACGCCGCCAAGGCGAATCTACTCGCGCGTTCAAAAGCTGCCCTCCGATCCTTTCCACAACCCTGCCAACTCAGCTTTATACAACCTTGTATTAGTCATACCGGCGAATTCTTTCGCCATAAAAGGAGACAGGGGTTATGGAACTAAGGCTTTTGGTTACCGAAGAGGAACGGAGAATCTTTGCTGATCGGCTCGCAGAGGCGCGGGCCAAACTCGGCATCAGGTTCAGAGAGAAGTCGCGCTCTCAGCTCGCGAAAATTCAGCTTGCCTTTGGCAATCTCTACGGCCTGTTCGAAGGGGAATCTGATCCGGCCGAGAAAATGATCGCGGGCATTTCCACCCACGATTTGGAAATGTTCCCTCAGACCTGCCCCAAACCGGATCTTTCTCATCTGGCGCCTGGAGCAGTGGTCGAATGCAGCGATCTCTGGTCGCTCAGGAAAGGCGCGGGACTGATGGTCTGGTGCGGAATGGTCGTGCCGCTGGTGGGCCGCGGAACACGTGCCGCTCTCGCCTACCTCGCGGCAGGACCGGAGGGGAATCCGGATTTCTATCTTGGAACCGGTTTCAAGATGGTGGGCGAGCCGGGCCTGTATCCATACCTGGAAACGGTCGATGGCGAACCTATCTACGCGCAGCCAATGGTTCTCGAGACCGAGGCTTTCGATCGGCTGGCCAGGGCGCTGTCGCGGTTTGCCAAAAGCATGGCACCGGACCATTCCAGGGTAAAGCTCAAGAACTTCATCGGCATGCGGGTGTCTTCCGAAGAAGAGCATACGCGCCAGGAAATGGGACAAGCCGCGGCCTGATGCGGTGCGTCGCCAGGTAATTTACTGCACCGGATTTTGTCTCTCCGGCAGCGCGGATCTTCGTGTCCGCTTCGCCGTAGTACGTCCAACTCGAGGGAAAAAATGAACGTCAAAGCAATGCCTATTGGTGAACAACAAGAGCTTCGTGATGATTCCAAGGTCGAAATCCCCGTCAGATTGACCAAGGAAGAGTTAATTGAACTTTCGCAAGTAAGTGGACTTCGGGGATTCGTCCACATCGCGGCTGAATGGATGATGATCTTCGGCGCAATCTATCTTAGCCAGCGATTCTGGCATCCGGCTCTATACATCCTCGCAATCGCATTCATCGGCGCGCGCCAGCATGCACTGATGATCCTGATGCACGAAGGAGTGCATCGCAGGCTGTTCCGCAACCGCACGCTGAACGACTGGGTATCCGAAATATTCCTGGCGTGGCCGAACTTGATTTCGGCGCGCGCGTATCGCCGCAACCATTTCGCGCACCATCGCTACTTGAATACTCCCCAGGATCCTGACTGGGCGCGCCGCCAGGGCGATCCGGCGTGGGTCTTTCCCAAGAAGTGGCGCGCGCTGTTTTCGCTAATGCTTCACGATCTCTCGGGTTTCAACGCGCTGCGCCTTCTCGCACTGATGCGCAGCCTGATGACGACTGACACCGGCGTATCGAAATCGTTTATCGCGATGCGCTATGCGTTCTACACCGCTGTTGTCGCCGCGATGATCTGGGCGGGAGTTACCAAGCTCTTTCTGATCTACTGGGTTATTCCCCTTTTCACGTGGTTACTGTTTATTTTCCGGATCCGCAGCATCGCGGAGCATTCCGCGATCGAAGGCAGGACACCGGCCTACGCTCAGACTCGCACTGCCCTGCTGACCATGCTCGAGCGGATCTTCTTCGCGCCCAAGAACGTCAGCTATCACCTCGAGCATCACTTTTTCCCCAGCGTGCCGTTCTATCGCCTGCCCGCTCTGCACGAGGTGCTCAAGGCCAAGCCCGGTTTCGCCGATTCTGCGCATATCACCCGTAGCTATGTGGGCGTGCTGCGCGAGTGCGCCGGCGCCGACCGGTCGCTTGCATTCGACGGCGAGCGAGCGCCCTGCGGCCTCACGATGGAACCGGCTGCCGACGGAGCATCGATATGAGCTTTGGTTATCTGCCGGATAGTAAAAACTTGACAAAGAGTAGTGCATATGAGAGATGCTAACCGCCCGTCAGTTCGTGCGACGCCGGCTTCCCAGTTGATACCGCTCAAGTACAACCTGCGCAGCCTCGTGGTCAGGAAGACCACCTCGTTGATGACGGCGGCCGGCGTCGCGATGGTCGTGATGATCGTCGTGCTGCTGCTCAGCCTGGTCGGCGGTCTGCGCGCGAGCCTCGAGCTTGCGGTCGAGCCTCACAACTGGATGGTGCTGAGCCGCGGCACCAGCTCGGAGGTCGAAAGCTATATTCCTCGCGAGCAATACGATGTCCTCAGAACGCGGAAGGAAATCGCAACTGATGCCTCCGGCGCGGCGCTGATATCGCCGGAAATGGTGGCCTCGTTTAACGCGGCCGTGCGCCGTCCGGCGCAGCAGTTCCAGCCCGCGTATCTGCGCGGTGTGTATCCAATTGCCTACCTGGTGCACAAAAATCTCAAGCTGACCGCCGGGCGCTGGCCCGCCCCCGGGCGTGAGGAAATGGCTATCGGGCGCAAGCAGGCTGAGCGCTTCCCCGAACTGGGTATCGGCAGCACCTTCAGATACGGCCGGCGCAATTGGACGATCGTCGGAGTCTTTTCCGACCACGGCAGCGCCCGCGAGAGCGAATTCTGGACCGATCTCGATGTACTGGAACAGGATGCCAGGTTCGAGAATGCCTATTCCTCGATTCATGTAGTGCTGAATCCCGGGATGCAGGATAGCTTCCGTGACGCGCTCAGTAAGAACGTGCAATTGACCGTTGACCTGATGAGCGAGCGCGATTTCTACGCATCGCAGGCCGTGCTCGCGGATCACCTGAGATCGCTGGTGATGATAGTAGCGCTGATCGTCGGGATCGGTGCGACGTTCGGCGGCATGAATACGATGTATGCGGCGGTTGCGCATCGGAGCCGCGAGGTTGGCGTGCTGCGCGCGCTGGGTTTCAAGCGCTCACAGGTGCTGACCAGCTTCCTCGTCGAAAGCGTGATCATTGCGCTCGCGGGAGGGCTCGCGGGTATCGTCGCGGCACTGGCGGTGTCGATTGCGACCGCGCTCGGCGATCGGCAACTGCGTGTCGGTGCGATTTTGTTTTCATCGCACTTCAGCTGGATGATTTTCGTCGAAGGCATCCTGACTGCGATCGCAATTGGAATCGCCGGAGGGATTCTTCCAGCTTGGCGCGCCGGCCGTATCGGCGTTATCGACTCGCTGCGTGAGGCTTGAGCGAAGTGAACGCATCGATCCTGGTAGCGAGAAACGTAAGTCATCACGCGCGGCGTGCGGTGTTAACTACACTGACGTTTGCGCTTGCGACTTTCATATTCACGGTACTGATCGCGATCCCGTCGTCGATCGATTTGATACTCAAAAAGACATCCGAGACGATGCGCCTATATTCCTACAATGCTGACGGGCGCTACCTGGGATTGCCGTCGCGCTATTGCGGCGATATCGAACGGTTGCCAGGCGTCGCGGGCTGTACGCCGATGGTCATACTTCGCGCCAAGTACCAGAGCGAAAGTGAGATCATCCAGGCTTACGCGGTCGATGCGGAGCGCACGCCGATCATGTACCCGGATTATGGAATCGCGCCGAATGTTCTGAAGGACTTTGCGAATAATCGGATGGCGGCGATTGCCGGCCGGCTTCTGATCCGTAATCACAAGTGGAAAATCGGCGATGTAATCACCCTTCGTGGCGATGCCAACCGGCTCAGGATTCGCTTCGTGCTGGTCGGCGAAACGCCATCGAATAACTATCCAAACTTTTTCATGTTCCGGCGTGATTATCTGGTCGAAGCTGAAAAGGCGATTGGTATTCCCGAAGTAAAGCATCCGGCGGGTCTGCTGGTAACGCGGGTCAAGAGCGCCGACGACGTTGCGCGCGTGATACGCGAGATCGACGAGAATTTCCACAACTCGGATTTCGAAACGGTGACGATGACGGAGAGCGACGCCATTTCCGGGCTGCTATCCACCGTCGGCGATATCCGCACGATAGTCTACAGCATCTTCTTCATCATCCTTGTGACTATTCTGCTGATCGCCGCGAATGCGATGGCGATGATGGTGCGGGAGCGCTTGCGCGATGTCGCGGTGATGCGCGCGCTGGGGTTTGGCCCCGGCTACGTGACGTCGCTGCTGCTCGCCGAATGCCTGGCGATCGGCGCCATCGGCGGAGTGATCGGCGGCATGGGCGCGTACTGGCTTTTCGGCAGTGGCGCAACGATCGCAGCGATCATTGGCAACGCCGGTGAGCTTACGGTGACGGCGGGAATCGTTGCGGCCGCTTTGAGCGTCTCGCTGGTCGTCAGTCTCTTGAGCGGAATATGGCCGATTCTCGGAACGATCAGAATAACGCCTGCTGACGCTTTCAGGCGCGCAATATGAGTGAACAGCGCCAAAAGATGAGTATCGCTGCTAGCAGTAATATAGACGAAGGCCAAAGACACCAGATTTGCAAAAGATAATGAGTGAGAAAAAAATGAGATTTATCGAATCAATCAATTTTTCTTTCATTGCCTGTCGCCAGACCGGCGTTACAAGTGTACTCTCGGTAGTGATCACAGACTTTGTAGCAAAGCTCTACGACAAGGAGGGGAACTGACATGCCAGTTGTTGAACGCCGCAGCTCCGTCCCAATGAACGCGCTGCTCGCTCCGCCAGCCGCGCTCGCAGCCGAAGTCGCCCCTCCGCGCGAACCCGATGCGGTCGACCAGTTCGTTGAGCATTTCATCCGATGCCTCAAGGATGGCATTTGTCCGACCTGCGATACCGCAGTGGATTTCGAGCAGAAGGGCATCCATGTCTTCGGCTCCTGCGGCCATCGAATCTATATCGGGCTGAGACCGCCCAACCGCAGGAAGAAGCGCGCCGCGTAGACGCTCACCGTCAGCTCTAAGACAACGGAGCGCTGCGTCATCGATGGCGCGGCGCTCCGCGCTTTTTGAAACATCGCATGTTTCGATTCGCTCTCGGGCATTGGATAAGGGTCTCAGTGCTACTCATCGCCCATCGGCGATGCTACTGATTTCACTCGGTGGGCATCACTCTTAGACATCTGGTTATTCCAGTGTTCGCGTCCGCAGTTGTCGGAACCTTAATCGTACTGGCGTGATGTCATCATCCCGGCGTAGCCGCATTGACCGAAGCGATCAGGAAGGGCGGTGTTCTGCTATTCGGGCAGGATGCGCAGCGCGGTACGGGCCGCTTCTGGAACGGCGCTGCGATAGGCGAAGCTGAGCGTCCAGAGCGTCGTGGCCGCGTATGCGAGGCCGCCGCATGCGATCGCGATGCCTCCCGCTTCGGCGATCGGCAGCCATCCGGCCAGCAGGCCTGCGGCTTCCAATGCCAGGCCACCGTTGAATGACGCGAAGACGAAGGGCTGCGGGCGCGAGTCTGATAGTTCAGCGTTGGTGACCGCGGGCCATCGCATGCCCGAGCGCGCGCGAGCGACGAATCCCGGGAATAGCTTGTACGACATCCCGATGATGAAGTTGGAGACGAAGCCGAGCAGCCCCGCGAAGCCATACGCACCCGCGAGCCGATTGCCGAGGTCGCTCTGCCCACCGACGACTGACAGCGTCACGCCGAGGATCGCCGCGACCGCAAGCCATCCGACTCCCGCGAGCGCGTGCCGCGTCGTCCAGTCGATCGGCATCCGGCGCGAGCGCACCAGCTTCGCGATTATCAAAACGTAGAACGCGAGCGAGGCCACGATCGCGAGCGCCCAGAACGTTGCCCCTGCGAGGCCGAAGAGCAGCGTGAAACCGAGGCCCAGCACCGCGATCGCGAGCGCATAGATCTGCCAGATCGCGCGCGGCGGCAACGTGACGCGCGGCAGCAGGAACGCCGGCAGCATCCGGTACGACACGGCGCAGATCGTGAGTGTCACCCACCCCACCGCCGCGAAATGAACGTGACTCGCGAGGTTCGTCAGCACGTCGCCGCCAAGAAAGTCGTAGTTCTTGTCGAACGCGAGCGTGAAGCCGAGCGACGCGGCCAGAATCAGGAAGCATAACGAGATGAACATCCCGGTCTCGGCGACACCATCGCCCACGTGTGGCCACAGGCACGGAAACATGTTCATCGCGAAGATTAAGATCGATGCGATGATGACGATCGCCGCGAGCCATACGCCGGGCCATAGACCGATCGTGAAATGCGCCACGATGCCCGAGACACCGATCGCGTAGAGCATCACCTGCAGCAGCGCCAGGCGCGGATAGGGGACCGCATGCCGGGTGAGCGCCGGCACGTACCGATACATCACGCCGATCACCGCAGCCGTAATCCATCCCAGCGTGAATGTATGCGTCAGGGCGAGCGGCAGCGGCTGATAGAAAAACTGCACGATCGACGGCACGACCAACGGCAACGCCGCGACACCTACGGCAAAGAAAATCACCGACACGACGAAGAAATGCAGCGGCGTGCGGCCGATGCGCAGCAGATCGATGCCGCGAGCGTAGTCGCGAGGCGTTGCGTCCGAGAGGGCGCCTTGTTTGGCTTGGGAACCGTGCATGATGCAGCAGAGTTATCCTAGCGCATCCATCGTGATCGGCTAAGAACTGCGGGTGGCGCTGACGCTGGCTCCTGGAGCCGCCTTGTCGCAAAAGAATGGTTAATGCTTGCTCGCTTGATCACTTATGATCTACAAATAACGCAGGATTTGGCAGAATCCCGAAATTCTAATGGATGGTAGAGCAACTTCTTCACTTCGCTGCCCCTAGCTCTGCCCCAGGATGGAACTTATGCAGCATTCTCGGTCGCGAATCGTCATTGACGGGGCGATTGCAGGCATAATCGGTGGGGTAGTTGTCGCAATATGGTTTCTAATATTCGATTTGATTCGTGGCCACGCCTTTGAGACGCCGGCTCTGCTCGCCGCGACGATTCTTCACGGCCTGCGCGATTCGCACATGCACAACAGCATGATTCGGCTCACGCTGGAGTATTCGGTCCTCCACTTCGCAGCTTTCATTGCATTCGGCATCGCGGGCGGCCTCTTGCTCGAGGCTGCGGAGACCGAGCCGTCGCTATTGTTTTCACTGGGAATTTTCTTCGTCGGGTTCGAAGCCTTCTTTATCGCGGTCGCGGCCTTCATGGGTCCGAACGTGATGGCCGCCCTGACCTGGTGGGGAATCATTGTCGGCAACCTGCTCGCGTCTGCGGCGATGCTCACCTACTTCCTGTCGCGTCATCCAGCGCTCGCGCAAAACCTGCTCGGCGGATGGATCCCGGTCGCACGCGAAGGTATCGCCGCGGGGTTAATTGGCGCGGGCACCGTGGCGGTCTGGTTCATGCTCTATGACATGGTCGCCGGTCAGATGTTCCGCACGCCTTCGATGCTGGGCGATATGATCTTCTACGGCGCCAACTCGTTCGACGTGGTCAAGGTCTCGATTCCGCTGGTGCTCGGTTACTCGATCCTGCACTTCGCAGCGTTTATCGTGTTCGGTCTCGCACTCTCGATCCTGCTCGCCGCGTCGGAATGGGAGCCGTTCATGGCGCTGCTGGCGCTGCTCCTGCTCGCGGTCTTCGAGGTCTTCTTTGTTGGATTCGTCTCGCTGCTCGATTCGTCAGTGCTCGAGACCCTCGGATGGTGGAAGATCGTCGCGGGCAATATTCTCGCGCTGGTCGCGATGACGACCTACTTCCTGCGCGGCCATCGCCAACTCAGTGTGCGCCTGGTCGAGCGCTGGGCGACGCTTGAGTACGAAGAAGAAGAGGTGGAAATGGTTGTAGGCGCCAAGCGCCCCGCGCACTCGCATAACGGCGACGCGTTACATTCCTAGAACGTCGCGCATCGAATAGAGCCCGGGTTTCTGCTTCTCCAGCCACGCCGCGGCGCGTATCGCGCCGCGCGCCAGGCTGTCGCGGCTCTGCGCGCGATGCGTCAGCTCGAGGCGCTCGCCCTGTCCACCGAAAATGATCGTGTGATCGCCAACCGCGTCGCCGGCGCGAATCGTGATCATCCCGATTTGGTCGATCGGACGCACGCCGGTGATTCCTTCGCGGCCGTAGATTGCATTCGCGCCGAAATCCTTGCCGCGCGCTGCCGCGATTGTCTTGCCAAGCGAGAGCGCGGTGCCGCTCGGAGCATCGACCTTGGTGCGATGATGAATCTCGATAACTTCGGCGTCGAAGTCGGGCAGAAGCTTTGCGACCTCGGCCGCGATTTTCGCCAGCACGCTGATCCCGGCGCTCATGTTGGGCGCAATAACGGTGCGGGTTTGGGGCGCGATCTCTTTCGCGCGCGCATCCATTTCCGGCGTGAAGCCCGTCGAGCCGATCACGATCGCTGCGCCAGCTTTGACGGCGACCTCGAGATGCTCCATCGATGCCGACGCGATCGTGAAGTCGAGCGTGACCGTGTCGGGCTTTGCGACAGCGGCGTAATCGTCCCTGATCTTCACGCCGAGCTTGCTCACGCCGGCGACTTCGCCCGCGTCAGAACCCACCGCGGGGGTACCTTTGGCCTCCACCGCTCCGACGAGTTTGTGAGCCTTGTCCTGCGTGGTGAGTGCGACCAGCAGCCGCCCCATCCGGCCAGCCGCGCCGACGACGATTATGTTTGCCATGATCGCAACTCGACCCGCGGCGAACGCGGGATGATCTCAGGAGGCTGACGCGGCCGCGGCGGGGGCCTCAGCGCCCTTGCCGGTCTTGGCCTTGTAATGTTCTTCGCACAGGCTGCCGACCGCGCGCTTTTTGCGGCACTTCTCGAATGTGCAGGTGCGGTAGCGCGGCTTGGGCATCTCGCCCGCCTTCCAGAGCCGAAAATGTTTGCGACAGTAGCCGCGCGCGATCACCTCGCGCGAGCATTCGTTCGCCTTGCAGGTTGCCTTATTTTCCATTGAGTCCCTTCTGAAATGCCGCCTAGAACTCGGGCTTGAGTTCGCGGCTGAGCAATTCATCTACAATAGTGTCTGGCGCCGCCGCTTCATAGAGGGCGCGATAGACGGCGTTAACGATCGGCATCTCGACGCCGAGCCGCGCCGCGAGCGCGCGCACCGAACGCGCGTTGGCGATCCCTTCAGCCACCGGCTTGCCCGCATGGTCGGACTTCACGTCGGGCCGGTCGCCGCGCCCGAGGCGGAGTCCCACGGTACGATTGCGAGAGAGATCGCCCGTGCACGTGAGGACGAGGTCGCCTAGCCCCGCGAGACCCGCGATCGTTTCGCGGCGTCCACCGCCGGCCGCGGCGAGCCGCATGATCTCCGCGAGTCCGCGCGTGATAACGGCGGCGCGCGCGCTCGATCCCAGTTCGAGGCCGTCGCTCGCGCCAACTGCGATCGCGATCACGTTCTTCGTAGCGCCTGCCAGCTCGACACCGACGACATCGGTGCTGGAATAGACCCGCAGCGTGCGGCTGGCGAACAGTTCGCGCGCGCGAACCGCGACGGATTCCTCTGCAGCAGCCGCGACCAGCGCCGCGGGCTTGCCGCGTGCAACCTCGGCGGCAAATCCCGGCCCGCTCAAGACCGCGATCTGAGTCCCCGGCGGCGCGACCTCGCGCAGCATCGCGCTCATGGTATGCAGCGTATCTTCCTCCACACCCTTGGTCGCGCTGATGAGCATCGCACCCGGCCGAATCCCGCTCGCGACGGGAGCCAGCGCCGCACGCGCATGACGCGACGGCACCGCAATCACGATCGTCTCCGTTTCGCGCACCGCGGCCGGCCAGTCGGCGCTCAGCTCGATCGCGTCAGGAATCGCGACTTGCGGTAGATATGCTGAGTTCTCGCGCGCGCGATCGATCGCCTCGCATTGCTCGGCACGTCGGGCGCACAACGTCACGCTGCGCCCACCGCGCGCGAGCATCACCGCCAGCGCAGTCCCCCACGCGCCCGCGCCGAGCACCACGATACGATCATCCATGTATCGATTTTCAGATTAGACCGCAGACATTGTCCAGCCGCCTGGAAAATATAGTGGGGCGTCCCTGCCCGCCATCAAGATGCGCGCCTGGCGCGCTTCCATTCTGCGGCAAACAATCGGCGGCGCGAGGCTTAGGGCGCGCGCGCATTTCAATGGCGGGCAGAAACGCCCACCCTATTCTTTTAAAATCTCAGACGACGAATGAGGCGAGCCTAGAGATCCACGTAATGGCCGGTCTTGTCGTTATGTTCGACCGGCTCGCCGCTCTTGTTTGATGGCTTGGTGTTGAGCAGCGACATCACGTTATCGGTGATTTCGCCGCGCTTGCCTGCGCCGACGATTCGGCTGACGATTTGTCCCTTGGGGTTGACAAAATATGTCGTCGGGAGCGCTTCCACGCCGAGCGCATCGACCAGGCCTTCGCTGGCCATCACGATCGGATAGGTGACGCCGAACTCCTCGACGAATGGGCCGACCGCGCCGCGGCCCTCGCCCTGGATCGAATCGCACGATACGCCGATAACGACGAGGCCCTTCGTCTTCTTATATTTCTCGTAGAGCTCTTCGAGCTCAGGCACCTGGCGGCGGCACGGGGCGCACCACGTCGCCCAGAAATCGACGACAATCGGATGCCCCAGCCATTGCTTGATACTTATCTGCTTGCCGTTCAGGTCGGGCGCGCTGAAGTTGAAGGTCTGCACTTCCGCGGCGAGAGCGAGTTCAGGCGCGGCGGCTAGTTTTCCATCGGTCGAGACGCGGGGACCGAAGGCCGCCGCGATAAGAGCAGCGGCGACAACGATCAGCGCCCAGTTGCGTTTGAGCTTTTTCATCGCGCGATAAGAACCCGCCCACTCATATGATACTACGCTGCCGGAGTTCCGAAAGACGTTCATTGTCGTAGCCGAGAAGGCGCGTGAGCACATCCTCGGTATTCTCGCCGAGCCCGGGGGCGTGCGTATCGGGCGTCGCTGTCGAGCCGCGCAGTTTGATTGGCGAGCCCGGCACGATCAGGCCGTCGTAACCGGGAACGTTGGCGCGCAGGATCATGTTGCGTTCGTGCAGATGCGGATTGCGCGTGACCTCCTCCAAATTATTGATCGCCGCGCACGGGACCGCCGCTTGTTTGAGACGTTCGATCCAGTAATCGCGAGGTTTGGGTGCGAAGTGCGCGGCGAGAATTGCTTCCAGCGCCGGATGGTTTGCGGTGCGATCGGTGTTACGCAGAAAGCGTGGATCGTCTTTCAATTCCGGCCGCCCGATCGCGTCGCACATGCGCAGCCAGATCGATTCGTTGCCCGCGCCCGCGACGAAGTATCCGTCGGACGCCTTAAACTGCTGAAACGGCGTGATCGAGGGATGCCGAGTGCCGAGCGGCCCGGGTATTTTGTGCGTCACCGAGTAGCGTGCGAGCGCATCTTCGAGGATCGCGACCTGGCAATCGAGCATCGCGATATCGACGTGCTGCGCAACACCGTCGCGATCCCGCACGCGCAGCGCCGCGAGGATTCCCGCGAGTCCGTACAGCGCGGCGGTGAGATCGCCGATCGATACGCCGCATCGCATCGGCTCGCCGCCCGGAACGCCGGTGATACTCATCGTCCCGCCGAGCGCCTGCGCGACGATATCGTAGGCGGGATCGGCGGACATCGGCCCGGTCTGCCCGAAACCGGAAATCGAGCACAGGATGATCTTCGGATTCGCGCTTTTCAGTTGTTCGAAGCCGGCGCCGAAGCGATCCATCGTCGTGGGCGAGAAGTTCTCGACGACGATATCCGACATCGCGACGAGGGCGAGAAAAATTTCCGCGCCCTCGGTCGTGCGCAGATCTATCGTCACGCTACGCTTGCCGCGATTGACGCTGTAGAAGTATCCGGAGTCTCCGGTCGGCAGCGTGGGCGCGTAACCACGCGCATCGTCGCCGCGGCCCGGCACTTCGATCTTGATCACCTCGGCGCCGAGGTCGGCGAGGTTCATCGTGCAGAACGGTCCGGCCAACACGCGTGTCAGATCAAGCACGCGTATGCCGTCAAGCGGCTTCTTGGCGATCATCTATGCTATTCCTTCCGGAAATCGCGTCGCGAAGAATTCGGGACAAACGTTCTGTCTCAATCACTGCGGAGCGCAACTTCCCTTCCCGCACGGGAAGGGAACCAGCCCCGGAGCCACCGCGACGCTTTATCGGCGGGATAGTAGCTAACTCGATGCAGCGAATAAAATCCTCAGCTCAAACTGCGAAGATCAAAGTCCGCGCAGCGCGCATCGCCGATGTGCCCGCGCTGACCGAGCTCTACCGCGAGCTTCATCTCGATGACTACTCGTATCGGCCGCCGAAACCCGCCGAGATGCTGAAGGCGTACCGCGCGATCGCCAAAAATCCCGACCATCAGATTCTCGTCGCCGAGGCGCACGGCAAAGTCGCCGGCACGCTGCACGTGATGATCTTTCGTCATCTCGGGCATGGCCTGAAACCAGTCGCCGTGGTCGAGAATGTTGTCGTATCGAGCGCGATGCGCTCGAAAGGCGTCGGCGAGCTGATGATGGAAGCTGCCGATCGCATCGCGCGGCGCAACCGATGCTACAAGATGTCGCTGACGACGAACCTGAAGCGGCCGCGCGCGCATCAATTCTACGAACGCCTCGGATGGCGCCGCACGCATCACGGCTATTCGATGGACTTGAAGTCTTAGCGGCGGCGGGAGCGCTGCTGCTGCGAGCGCATCGCCTCGGCTGGAGTCATGATCAGGCGCGGCTCTTCGGCAGCGCGCTGCTGTTCCTCGGCGAACACGGCGCCGAGCTGCATCCTGATCCAGGCCTGAAAAAATGCGTCGCGCTTGACGTCGGCATGGTCGCGGATTTTCGCCGCGGCTGCGACCGCCCATCCGGCTTGTTGGCGGCGGCCCGCGCGCGCCATGAAGTAGGCAAGGTCCTCGAGGCTGCGGCGGATCTGCTCGCCAGTGTCGCCGGACAACAGCGATTCCAGCGCGCGCTCGATCGCCTCGTTGACGCGCTCGCGCTGTTGAATCGGGCTCACGACGATCACGCTCTCCTGCGCCCCCTGGATTTCATCGGCGTACTTCTTGACCAGCGGCTCGGGCAGCCGCCATTCGAGAAACTCGGGCTCCTTGAGCAGATCGAGAGACGGGTCCTGCGCAGCTTCCGTGGCGAGATCGTCGTACACGGGATGCCTGAACTCGGATGGCGGCGGCGTGGGGATAAGCTCGGCACGCAAGAAGAGAAAACTGCCAACGCGGCCGCGGCGCGATTCCGGCGTGCGGCGGTATGCGTCGCAGAGCAGGAAATCGGCAAAGCGCCCATCGACCTCGACCAGCTTCGTCCCGGCATTCTGCTCCAGACGCTCGCGATCGGCCTTGAGCTCGCGGCGCGTCACCTCGGAGGCCTCGCAAGCAATCAGACCCTCGTCGCGCGAATCGAGCGCAAAGATCCTGCCGATTTTTCCGCCCATCCTTGCCCGCATGAGCCAGATGATTCGCACGCCTTCGCGATCCGGCGGCGACATCAGCGCCGAGATTCCGGATGGCAACGGCTCGCGCTCGGCAGCGGGCTGAGCCGCGGCGGGAGGTTCGACGCCGCGCTGATGCAAGCGATAAAGGGCGCGGCGCACTTCGCGTCTGAGCGCGCCCGAGGCGGATTGCTCCATCTCCGTGAGCATCACGGCTGCCGAAAGGTCGGTAATCGCGCCGAGTGCACGCGCGATCGCGGCATCGTCAATGTTGCCGGCAGCGCGCAGCTCGCCGAGCTTGCGCACGGCATCTGCCGATGCGGCAGCAGGATCGAATCCCGCCGCAATCAGGTTCGGATCGAAGGTCGCAGGTTCCTTATGACTAGCCACTGAATCAACTGTCTCTCGTAGGAGTCGTGGGAGCGTTAACTGCCGATGCCGACGCTGTCAAGTTTCGCACGGCAGAGTATCGCGTGCCATGATCGCGAAGTCACATGAGAAATCTCGAGGCCAAGTTCCGGCTCGCCGATCTCGACGCCGCCGCCGCGCGCGCTTCAAAGCTCGGATACAAGCAGCGCTCGGTCCTCGATCAATGTGACACGTTCTTTCGCGTTCCCAACGGCAAGCTCAAGCTGCGCGAGGAAGGGCATCGCGCGGTACTGATTTTCTACAGCCGCGATGACAGCGGGCCACTGAAGCTCAGCTCCTATGAGATCGTGGCGATTTCGCATGCCGAAGAAACGCGCGCGATGCTCGCAGCGGCAATGGGTACGATCGCGACGGTCATCAAAAAGCGCATCCTGATGAAGCGCGACCACATCCGCTTTCATCTCGACCGCGTCGAAGGCCTCGGCAACTTCGGCGAAATCGAGGCCGTTATCCCCGACGGCCAAGACCCGGAGCTAAGCCGCGCCGCGGTCGACGAGCTGCTCGCGGCGCTCCAGATTGGTCCGGCTGACCTTATCGACGTGTCGTATTTCGAGATGCTGCTCGCAGCGACGCGCTGAACTTCTAGGCGTGCGCTCGTTTTGTGACGTGCGCGGCGGGCGCCGTCATGAGACCGTGCACAACGAAATCGATCACCGTCGCGATCGCAGTTTCGTCGTCGATTTTGTGCGTCGGATCGAGATAGCGATTGCGCGCGAACCATCCGATCGTTTCGATAATCAGGCGCGCGGTCGCCGCGGGATTCGCCAGCGCGCGAAACTGGCCAGCCTTGCTTCGCAATTCCAGGTAATGCGCGAGTCGGTCAACGAGTTGATTGCGGAGATCGACAAACAGATAACCGAGCTGCGGCAGATCGTTGAACGAGGCCTCCACCAGGGTTATCAGGTGGCGGATCCGATAAATCATGGTGTAGAGCTCGCGAGTCACGTCCTCGAGCTCGGCGCGCGGATCGGCGGCACGCTCGCGGTTCAGCGCCGCCTGGAGAGCAGGCAGACGCTCGGTCAGCGAGGTCAGCTCCTTGAAGCGTTTGAGAGCAGGCTCATGGCCGCGGAAGCGGATCGGCAGCTCGGGCGGCTCCTCCATCGGCTCGATAAGGCCGCTCTCCAGCGCGAGGTAGAACAGCGCCTCCTTACCCTCGACGTAATTGTAGAGCGAGCCGGGCGACACGCCCATGCGCCGCGCGATATCGGCCATCTGGGTGCGGCGGTAACCCTTCTCGCAGAAGGTGGCTACCGCCGCTTCGATCATCGAATCGATCCGGTCGGCTGGTCGTGTGCGAGCCATGGTAATGAGTAGACATTAAAATGAATCGTTCAGTCAATATTCTACCACGCCAACTTCGCCAGTTCGGCGACAACGTAGAACAGGGTGATCGCGGCGAACGCTGCTCCCGGCAGTTCACTGATGCGCAGTCCAAGCGCGAAGCAGTTGCGCGACTCCTGATTTTGGGTTTCACGGCCATAATGGGTGAGTGAAGAGATCTTGCTGATTGCAGCCATCGTGGTTTCTCCTTCCGAGTTCAAGCAGCGTCCAGTCGCTGCGTCATAGATGTAAATATAACTGAATCATTCATTTAGTCAAGGCCTGAAAGCAAATAC
>Ga0335073_10000458_pt1 | contig 52219 bp, 47 predicted proteins | sample Lox_Sample_22_FD_207093 | JGI IMG/M metagenome (GOLD analysis project Ga0335073, IMG submission 207093) | Soil microbial communities from Loxahatchee National Wildlife Refuge, Florida, United States - Lox_Sample_2.2 | ecosystem: Environmental > Terrestrial > Soil > Wetlands | place: USA... | reverse complement strand
CCAGGTTCCGTATGTTGGGTATCGGAACTTGGTTCCGTTTCTTCAGGATGCCAGATCAGTCCGCCCAGCGCCAAACCGCGCATCCGGAACTCACCGTACGGAGAACCTCATGCCCCAAGAAATGCCAAGTTTTGGCATCGCGACCGCCCCCATGCTGGTCAGCTACCAGGACATCCGCCGCGTCTGGCAAGAGGCTGACGGCATCGAGGAAATCGGGCACATGTGGCTGTTCGATCACCTCTTCCCGATTGCCGGAGACCTGAACGGGCCGATCTTCGAGGGCTGGACGCTGCTATCCGCCCTCGCCGGCCAGACCGAGCGGCTGCACCTTGGTCTGCTGGTCACCAGCAACCGGTTCCGGCCGCCGGCGATGCTGGCGAAGATCGCCACGACCGTCGACATCGTCTCCGGCGGACGGCTCGTGTTCGGCATCGGTGCGGGGTCACGCCCTAACCTGCCGATGGCCCGCCGCGAGTACGAGGCCCACGGGCTGCCGTACCACGACTTCAAGCACTCCGTGGAGGACCTCGCCGAAGCCCTGACGGTAATCCGGCGGCTGTGGACGGAGACCGGGCCGTTCGACTTCCACGGCACCCACATCGACCTGACCGGCGCGTTCGGCAACCCGAAGCCCGTCCAGCAGCCGTATCCGCCCATCCTCGTCGCCGGACGCTCGGCCGCGGTGCTCCGGGTGGCCGCCGAGCACGCGGACGTGTGGAACATCCCCGGCCAGGACATCGCCGACGCCGCCGGGCGCAGCGCGCTGCTCGACCGCTACTGCGCGGAGATCGGCCGTGATCCGGCCGACATCACCCGGTCGATCCACCTGCGCGTGTCGTACGACCGGCCAGAAACCACCCGGGACGCGATCGGCCAGGCGCTCGACGCCGGCTTCCGGCACGTCACCCTCGGTCTCCCGGCCGAGCCCTACCCCGTCGGCGTCGCCCGGTGGGTCGCGGACGAGCTCATCGCCAAGTCGGTGTAGGCGGGCGCGGCTGGCCGGGCCGGCCTAGGCAGGACAGCACCACCGTAAGCGGCCAGGCTGCCTGCGCCAGGGCGACGACCCGCTCCGCCAGGCCGTCCTGCCCGGCCCCGCTGATCAGCTCCGCGACAAACCATGCAAGCAGGATGAGTTGAACGGCGATAGCGCTGAAGCAGGCCTTCGGTCGCAGGCCCCAGGGCACTGGCGAACCTCGCCGCCATGCGAACGCTGACCATGCCGCGAGGCCTGCGAGTCCGAGTGACGCCCAGGCCGCATGCGCTGCGGTACCGCCGCCCGCAGCGGGCTCGGGGTTCACCGCTACCATCATGCCTGCGGCCGCGCCGGCGATAAGGACCACCCGGCCCGCCCAGGCGGCCGGCCGTAGCGCGGCCCCGGTGATGATGTAGCAGACCCCGACCGCCAGGAACGCCGTCGTCATCACCCAGCGATCGGTCGCACCCACCGCCATCAGCCCGCTGATGGTCTCGGACACCGGGTCAAAGGGGCGCCGCTGCAGGCCAGCCGCGAGGGTCCACCCGCCGACCAGCAAGACCGGGGCCCCGGTCGAGGAGGCTACCCCCCACCACGGCACACCCTGCACAGTTACACCAGTAGGATCCATCCTCACTAGTAGGATCTACCCTCACCGCGCCGCAAGCCCGCCAGCACAAAGCCGCGCTGCCAGGGCACGCGGCTAATCCCGGGCGCGGTAGCGGAGGTAGACGACCCCGCTGTCGAAACGGCGCTGGTCTACCAGGTCGAGATTCGCGCGGATTCCGTCCGGGAAGACAGAATTCCCGCCGCCGACCACCACGGGCGTTACGAACAGTTCGTACTCATCCACCAGCCCGGCCTGGATCGCCGACGCCGCCAGGTCCGGGCCGCCGATGCTGATATCGCCGCGCTGCTTCAGCGCCCGGACGGCTTCCGGGTCGAACCGGGGCTCGATCCGCGTGCGCGCGCTGGACGCGGATTGGAGCGTGGTCGAGTAGATGATCTTGTCGGCGGACCGCCAGATCCCGGTGTAATCCCGGACCACGGGGCTCTGACCCTCAAGCGGCACGGTTTCCCAGTAGAGCATCGTCTCGTACATCCGGCGGCCGTACAGGTATGTGCCGATCCCGCGCTCCAGGTCATTGATGAAGGCGAGGACCTCCTCGTCCGGTGTGCTCCAGTCGATCCGGCCGTCCGCGTCTACGGTGTGACCGTCGAGCGACGCGATCACCGAGTAGACCAGCACGCCGCGCCTACTCGCTGCGGCCGCGGCGCGAGACGGGGACGCGGCCGGGGGGCTGGGCGGGGGCCGGCACCGGGCGCTGGGGCTTGATCTTCAGGATTGTCTCTTCTTTGCTGATCGTCACCTGCTCGCCGTGATGGGTGATGGCGAGCGGGTCGCCGGCGATGAGGGAATAGGTGGCGGCCTCGTGCCGGACCTTGACCACGACGATGCGGCCGCGGTAGCGCATCCGGAAGGTCAGGCCCGCGAGGCCGGGCGGGAGCCGCGGGGCGAACGACAGGTTGCCTCCCTCGCAACGCATGCCGCCGAAGCCGCCGACGAGGGCTGTCCACGCGCCCGCCAGGGACGCGATGTGCAGGCCGTCCTTGGTGTTGTGCTCGCGGTCCTGGAGGTCCATAAAGGCGGCCTCCCCCAGGTAGTCGTAGGCGAGCTGGAGATGGCCGACCTCGGCGGCGATGACGGCCTGGGTACAGGGCGACAGGCTTGAGTCCCGGACGGTAAGGGCCTCGTAGTAGTCGAAGTTGCGCCGCTTCTGCTCCGGGGTGAAGGCGTCGGGGCGCAGCTGCATGGCGAGCACCACGTCGGCCTGCTTCACCACCTGCTTCCGGTACAGCTGGAAGTACGCGTAGTGCAGGAGCAGCGGGTAGTGGTCCTCCGGCGTGTTCTTGAAGTCCCAGCGCGCGTAATTCGTGAAGCCGTCGTGCTGCGGGTGCACCTTGAGGCGTTCGTCGTAAGGGATGCACATGCAGCTCGCGGCGTCCCGCCAGGAGGCCGTTTCCTCATGGGTGACGTCCAGGTCGCGCGCCTCGTCCTGGAGCTTTTCCGCCAGGTTGGCGGCCTCGGCCAGGTTGAGCTGCGCCATCAGGTTGGTGTAAAGGTTGTTGTCCTTGACCGCGCTGTACTCGTCCGGGCCGGTGACGCCCTCGATGCGGAAGGTGCCGCTGGCGTCGTGCTGGCCGAGCGAGCGCCACAGCCGGGCGGTCTCGACGAGGAGCGGCAGGGCGACCTCACGCTCGAACTCGTCGTCGTTGGTGGCGTCCAGGTATCTCACGACCGCGGCCGCGATGTCGGCGTTGATGTGGAAGGCGGCCGTGCCGGCCGGCCAGTAGCCGGAGCACTCCTGGCCGCGGATCGTGCGCCAGGCGAAGGCCGCGCCCGCCAGGCCAAGCTCCTTTGCGTGCTCCCGGGCGATGCCGAGGGTCATGAAGCGCCAGCGCAGCGCGTCCGCCACCGCGGACGGGTGGGTATAGGTCAGCACCGGGAGCACGAACGCCTCGGTGTCCCAGAACGTGTGCCCGTCGTACCCGGTCCCGGTCAGGCCCTTCGCGGGGATCGGCCGCTGCTCGGCGCGCGCGCCCGCTTGCAGGATGTGGAACAGCCCGAACCTGACGGCCTGCTGCACCTCCACGTCGCCGTCGACCATGACGTCCGCGCCCTCCCAGAACGCGTCGAGGAACTCGCGCTGCTCCCTCAGCAGGCCGTCCCAGCCGGCCAGTTCCGCCGCCGCCAGGGCGCCCATCACCTGGTCGTGCAGTGCGGGCCGGGTCCGCTGGCTCGACCAGCCGTAGCCGAGGTACTTGACGATCCGCAGTTCCTCCCCCTGCGGCACCTCGGCGGCGACCGTCAGCCGGGCCACGTCGGGGAAGGATTCGAGCTGGTGCGTCATCCGCTCCGGGCCGGTGATGTCGTGGGCCATCCCGGCCGCCAGCCGCAGCTTGCTCATCCGGGTGCCGTGCACCAGGATGGCGCGCATACGGCTGCCGTCGCTGGTCACGTGCTCCTCGCTGACCAGGGGCTCGGCCAGGACCGCCGCGGCGCGCGGGTCAGCCGCCGTAACAGGGATCTCCTCGTTCGCCACGATCTCGGACATGACCACGAGGCGCAGCGGCACGCCGCCCGGGGAGTCGGCGGGCTCTTCCGCCTCGGGGTTCGGGGGGGCCACGGGCTTGACGGAGTAGCTGATCGCCGCGATGGCCCGCTGGGTGAGCGACACCAGCCGCACCGAGCTGACCTTGACCGTGTGGCCGGCCGGCGAGGTCCAGACGACCTCCCTGGTCAGGGTGCCGGCCCGCAGGTCCAGGGTGCGGGTATGCGAGTGGACCGTGCCGTACCTGACGTCGAACGGCTCGTCGTTGACCAGCAGCCGGATGATCTTGCCGTTGGTCACGTTGATGACGGTCTGCCCCGTCTCGGGGAACCCGTAGCCCGCCTCCGCGTAAGGCAGCGGCCGGACCTCGTACAGCGAGTTCAGGTACGTGCCTGGCAGGCCGTGCGGGTCGCCCTCGTCCAGGTTGCCGCGCAGGCCGATGTGCCCGTTGGACAGGGCGAAGACCGACTCGCTCTGCGCGATCAGGTTGAGGTCAAGCGACGTCTCGGTGACAGTCCAGGGCTCGACCCCGTACGGCTCGTTCTCGATCATCTAGCCGACACCTCCGGTCATCGCCGACCCCACAAGCACATCGATATGTCATCGATGTCGCCGGAGCGGCACCGATGACACGGTGAACCTCTTTCATCCTGATGTTCACCGCTTACTAAGTTCATCACCTGGCCCGCTGCGAGGCTCCCCGCTATAGGAGTTCCGCGAGGTCTTTCACTACCACGTCCGCGCCGTGAGCGTGCAACTGGTCGGCCTGGCCGACCCGGTCCACTCCCACGACGAATCCGAAATTTCCTGCTCGCCCGGCGGCCACCCCGACCAGGGCGTCCTCGAAGACCGCCGCGTTCGCCGGCTCGGCGCCGAGCATCCGCGCCGCCTCGAGGTACGTGTCGGGCGCGGGCTTGCCGCGCAGGTTGTGCGTCTGCGCAACGTTCGCGTCGACGCGGACGTCGAACAGGTCCGTCACCCCCGCCGCCTTCAGCACGGCCTCGGTGTTCGCGCTCGACGAGACGATCGCCGTCTTCATGCCGTCCGCGCGCACCGTGTTGATGTAGCGGACCGAGCCCTCGTAGACCTTCACGCCGTCGCGGGCGAGGACCGTCTGGATGAGCGCGTTCTTCTGGTTGCCCAGGCCCCAGATCGTGGGCGTTCCTGGCGGGTCCGACTCCGATCCCTGCGGCAGTTCGATCCCCCGTGACTCGAGGAAGGATGCCGTGCCCTCAAGGCGCGGCTTGCCGTCCACGTACTCGTCGTAGTCCTTGACCGGATCGAAGGGGACGAAGGGCACGTTGTGCGATGCGGACCAGGAACGCAGGAACTCGTCGAACATCTCTTTCCAGGCCGCGTCATGCACCGACGCCGTCTGGGTGACCACTCCGTCCATGTCGAACAGGCACGCGGTTACCGCGTCCGGCAGACCAAGCACGGCGATCTCCTTTGTTATCCGGAAAAGCCGGGTTTCCCGTTATCCTCAGGCAGCTCGAGGTCGCTCTTGGCGAGTTCCTCGATGTTAACGTCCTTAAAGGTCACTACCCGTACATTCTTGACGAAACGAGCAGGCCGGTACATGTCCCATACCCATGCGTCATGCATGGTGACCTCGAAGAAGACCTCGCCGTTCTCCGCGGCGCGCACCTTGAGGTCGACGTCGTTCGTCAGGTAGAACCGGCGCTCTGTCTCCACGACGTGGGTGAACAGGCCGACGACATCGCGGTACTCGCGGTAGAGCTGCAACTCCATCTCCGCTTCGTACTTCTCCAGGTCTTCCGCGCTCATGTCACCTATTCTCCCTCCGCTGGCAAGCCGTCGGGAACTTCTCCCTCCGCCAGCAAGCCATCGGGAACTTCTCCCGCTGACAAGCCGTCGGGGACGCACCTGAAGGACCGCCGGTGGACCGGCGACGGGCCGTGCTCCGCCAGCGCCCGCAGATGCTCCTCCGTTACATACCCCTTGTGACGGCTGAAGCCATATACGGGGTAACACTCATCGAGCTCGCGCATCATCCGGTCCCTGGTCACCTTGGCCACGATCGACGCGGCCGCGACCGACGCCGCGACCCGGTCCCCCTTCCACATTGCCAGCGCCGGCGCGCCGAGCCCGGCCACCGGGAAACCGTCGGTCAGCACGTACGCGGGCCTGTCCCGCAGGGCGGCACAAGCCCGGCGCATGCCCTGCACGTTGCACACGTGCAGCCCGATGGCGTCGATCTCGGTATGCGGGATCGTCGTCACCTGCCAGTCGAGCGCGTACTTGACGATGAGCTCATAGGCGCTCTCGCGCGCGCCCTCGGTCAGCAGCTTGGAATCCGCGAGGCCCTCGATCCGCTTGATCGCGCCCTTGTCGAGCACGACCGCCGCGACAACCAGCGGCCCGGCGCAAGCGCCGCGCCCGGCCTCGTCAATGCCCGCGACAGGCGTCAGCCCGGCCCGTGCGAGCGCGTTCTCATAAGCGGCGAGCCCGGCGCTGCGCCGCGGGGTATAGGGGGAACCGGCCATCTCACTCCGCAGATTACGCCAACCACGCCCGCCCCGCGCCAGCTCGCGCCCGAAGTGTCATGGAACGCGACACGCTGAGCGGCAGCCGGGCCAAGTCCCATGCTGAACGTCCAGAGACGTCAGCACCCGAAGTGTCATTGAGATGGGACACGCCTAGCGGCAGCCGGGCGAAGTGCCATGGCACCTGCTAGGCAGCGTCCAGCCCCCGAAGAGCGATGGAACGCGACACGCTCGGCGGCAGCGCGATGAAGTGCCGCGGGAGCGCCCCGGGGACCAGCGCGGCCCTGCGTGTTACCCCTGTGACCGTGAGAGCGGGGGCCTGGGCGGTGCGATCCGCGCATGTTCGGGGCTCGATCTGTGAGCCACGACTTATCCGCGGGCGCCGCCGCCCGCCCCCGATCTCACCAGTCATTTACGGCTAAGAGGAAGGTCGACGGTTGCGAAGGCGGCGGCGAGCCCGGCGCTGCAGCCAGGTGAGCGGGACGGCGCCGATGAAGCCGAGGGCCAGGGGCACCGGTGACGCCGCTTGGCGGATGGGGGTGCCGTTGTCTAGAGCTGATTCGAGGGTCGCGCTGGAGCCGCCGGCCGCGGCGTTGCCGCCCGCCGCGTTCGAGGCGTTCAGCTGCGGCTGCTCGAAGGTCGCCGGGATGTTGAGGAAACCCATCTGGCTCGGCGGCCAGATGATCACGAAGGCGCGGCCGAGGACGGCGCTCTCCGGGATGGTGCCGCCGCCGGGGTCGCCCATGTGACCGCGGGAGTCGTACGAGACCGCGCGGTGGTCGCCCATCACCCACAGACGCCCGGCCGGGACCGTGATGTTGAACTTCAGCTTGGATGGCGCGTTGCCCGGGTACACGTAGGAACTCTCGGACAGCGGCACGCCGTTGACCGTGATCTGGCCCTTGATGTTGCAGCAGACCACGTGATCGCCGGGCAGGCCGATCACCCGCTTGATGTAGATGTCGGGATCGTGGCTGATACCGACGACCCCCTCAAGCTCGCTGACCGCCTTGCTGAAGATGTTAGAACTGGCCGGCGGACCGAAATCCCACGATCCGTTGCCATCGAACACCACGATGTCGCCCCGGTGGATGGGCCGCAGGTGGTAAACGACCTTGTTGATCAGCACCCTGTCGTTGATCGCCAAGGTGTTCTGCATCGAGCCGGACGGGATCCAGAAGGCCTGGACCACGAAGGACTTGATGACCAGGGACAGCACCACCGCGATGACGAACAGCAGGGGGAGCTCGCGCCAGAAGCTGCGGCTTTTCTTGCCGCTCTTGCCGCCCTTCGCATGTCCCGGGGCTTGCTTCGTCCCCCTACCACCACCGGGGCCGCCTGGGCCGTCGGGCTCGGGTGCGGGACCGCTCGGCGCCGGGCCGTTCGCCGCGGGGCCGCCTGGCCGGGCGCTGCAGTACTCGCCGTTGGCGGAGTCGCCGCGCCCGTGCGCCGCACCTGACTCGGGGACCGCGCCGAGACCAGGGATTGCCTGCGTATCGTCCAGGTCAGGCACGGGATCGGCCGGACCCCAGGGCGGCGACCCGCCGTCCCGCGCGCCCGAACCGCTCATCCGCGCTCCCCCTGTCCGCTCGCGCCAGCCCGCGCCGTCGTCGCTCATCACTGCGAGCGTATCGCCACCCGGTGAGCGTATCGCGACCTCGGTGGCAGGACAGCCGCGCGCACCAGGTCATACCCGGGCCGGGCGGTTTCCCGCCGAGCCGGCGGCGAGGACCCTCCGCCGGCGGCGTCCGCCTGGGCCGGTGGCGGTCAGCGGCGGCGTCGGCGGCGCCACGCCAGGGCGGTTCCGGCGAGGACGGCGGTGCCGCCGCCGACAGCCGCTGGCGGCGCGGCGGCGACCGCGGCCGACGCACTGAGGCCGGCTTGCTCAAAGGTGTTCGGGATCGGCAGATCCGAGACCCGTGACAGCGGCCAGATGATCAGGAATGCCCGGCCCACGACGGCGCTCTCCGGGATGGTGCCGTCGCCGGGGTCGTTGCCCCGGTAGCGGGAGTCGTCAGAGTCGCCCCGGTTGTCCCCCATCACCCACAGCCGCCCCGGCGGGACGGTGATGTTGAACTGCACCTGGTCGGTGCCCTCGCCGGGGTAGATGTAGGAAGACTCGGACAGGGCGACCCCGTTGACCGTGATCTGGCCCTTGCTGTTGCAGCAGACCACGTGATCCCCGGGGAGGCCGACCACGCGCTTGACGTAGTCGGTGCCGGGCCCGGCGATCCCGACCAGATCGACCGCGTCGCTCCAGACCCTGAGGAACCAGTTGCCTGGCGGCGGCGTCGGCGGGTCCCAGGACCCGGCACCGCTGAAGACCACGACATCGCCGCGGGCGATGGGCCGGAAGCGGTAAACGATCTTGCTGACCATGATCCGGTCGCCCGGGAGCAGGGTGTTCTCCATCGACCCGGAGGGGATGGAGAACACCTGCACGACAAAGGCCTTGAGCACGATCGTCAGCACCAGCGCCGCGATCACGACCACGGCGAGATCGCGCCAGAACGACCGCTTCCGCTTCTTCTTCGCGTTCGCGGCGTCAGCGGTCCCCGGCGCCGGCCCGGCAGCCGCGTGCGCGTCTTCCTGCGCGCCGGGATCGGAACCTTGGTCGGGGGGCATCCGATGTCAGCCCGTCAGCTGCTCAGCTGGCTGCGGTCTCCCGGCGTTCCTTGATCCTGGCGGCCTTGCCGCGGAGGTCACGCAGGTAGTAGAGCTTGGCCCGGCGGACACGGCCGCGGGTGACCGCCTCAATCTTGTCGATCGACGGGCTGTGCACCGGGAACGTGCGCTCCACGCCCACGCCGTAGCTCACCTTGCGCACGGTGAAAGTCTCGCGCAGGCCGCCGCCCTGGCGCCGGATCACGACACCCTGGAAGACCTGAATGCGGGAGCGGTTGCCTTCCGTCACCTTGACGTGCACCTTGAGGGTGTCACCGGGTCGGAAGTCCGGTACGTCAGTCCGGAGCTGGGCCTGCTCAAGCTCGGCGATCGCGGTGTGCATGATGGATGTTTCCTCAGTCCTGGTCGGAATGCGCGGCAGCGCGCATCCGGGTGGAAGCCTGCGTTAGCCAGGGAAACACCCCGGCAGGGTCAACGCCCGAACGGGCAGCGTTCTTCAGTGTGCCATATTTTCTGCGTCAACCGGAAAACCAGCGTCAGCAAGCACCTGGCGATCCCGCTTGTCCAGCCCGTCCGGTGCCGCCGCCAGGCGGCGGATCAGGTCCGGCCGGTTGACCGCGGTGCGGCGCAGCGCTTCGTCTCGCTGCCAGCGCGCAATCGCCCGGTGGTTGCCTGACAATAGTACGTCAGGCACCTCGTGCTCGCGCCACGCCCGTGGACGCGTGTAGACGGGCCCTTCGAGCAGCCCGCTCATCGCGCTCCCCGTCCCGCCGAACGAGTCGTCGCTGTGCGACTGCTCATTCCCCAGCACGCCGGGCAGCAGCCGGCAGACCGCCTCGACGATCACCACGACGGCCGCCTCTCCCCCGGCCAGCACGTAATCGCCGATGCTGACCTCGTCGACGGCCATTCGCGTCTTAGCGTCGGCGACGACCCGGGAGTCGATCCCCTCATACCGGCCGCAGGCGAACACCAGATGCCGCTCCCCCGCGTACAGGGCAGCCATTTCCTGGGTGAAGGGAACTCCGCTCGGCGTCGGCACCACGAGCCGCGGCGGCGTGCTGGATACGGGAGCGGCGGCCAGCACGTCGTCGAGGGCGGCTCCCCAGACGTCCGGCTTCATCACCATGCCCGGTCCGCCGCCGAAGGGAGTGTCATCGACCGTGTGATGCACGTCCGTCGTCCAGGCCCGCAAGTCGTGAACGCGGAAACCGATGTCCCCGCGAGCGGCCGCCTTGCCGATCAGCGATACGCCAAGCGGCCCCGCCCCGCCGGCCTGGCCGTCCGCACTGACCTGACCGAAGTAGTCAGGGAAGATGGTGACGATATCGATCCGCACAGCGTCCCCTAGGCCGTCATCCGGCTCACCGGCGCGGCATGAACGTGCCGTCGGTGTAGCTGTAGCGGCAGTGATGGCACTTTCATGCACTCCATGGCGCCGGTCAGCGGGCATCTTCCAAGTTGAGAAGGCCGTCCGGCGGGTCGATGGTCAGGGCGCCGCCCGGTATGTCGACATCCGGGACGAGGGCCTTGACGAACGGGACCAGGATCTCGCGGCCGTCGGCCGACTTGATGACCAGGACGTCCTGGCCCGAGTGCAGCACGTCGTGGACAGTGCCGACGGGCGTGCCGTCGGCGGTGCGCACCGCGAGGCCGATAAGGTCGCCGTCGCGGAACTCGTCGGGGTCATCGGGCGGTGCGAGCGTCGCCGAATCGACCATGAGCCAGGTGCCGCGTAGTTCCGCGGCGGCGTCCCGGTCGCTGACCCCCTCAAACCGGACGAGGAGCTCGCCTGAATGCCACCGGCTGACCGCCACAACGAGCGGCCCGATCTCGGTCGGGTCGGTGTCCAGCCGCGAGCCTTTCGCGAACCGAAGTTCGGGCTCGTCGGTGCGGACACCGACCACGACGTCGCCGCGAATCCCATGCGGACGACCGATGCGGCCGACAGTAACCTGCACGGGTTACTACCTAACCTCGCCGGTCTCCAGGAGGTCGATACGGACGTGCCGGTTCCCGGCGAGAGAGCCGATCACGGTCCGCAGCGCCCGGGCGGTCCGGCCGCCTCTGCCGATTACCTTGCCCAGGTCATCGGGGTGCACGCGAACCTCGAGTACGTTGCCCCGGCGGAGCATCCGGTTCGCCACACGGACGTCGTCCGGGTGGGACACGATGCCCCGGACCAGGTGCTCGAGGGCCTCCTCAAGCACCTTAGGCCTCGGCGGACTCGGCCGGAGCGGCCTCGGCGGCGGGCGCCTCGGCGGCAGCGTCCTCAGCAGCCGGGGTCGGCGCCTCCTGCTCGGCGTCGGCCTTCCGCTGCGTGTCCCGCTTCGGGGCGGACCTGGCCGGCTTGGCGGCGGCCTTGGCCTCCTTCACGGCGAGAGACTCCTTCACGAGTTCCTCGTAGCGGTCCTTCTTGTCGGCCTTCGTCTCGCCGGTCTTGAGTGTGCCCTCGGCACCGGGCAGGCCCTTGAACTTCTGCCAGTCACCGGTGATGGTCAGCAGGTGCTGGACCTGCTCGGTCGGCTGCGCACCGACCGAGAGCCAGTACTGCACGCGCTCGGAGTCGATCTCGATGAGCGACGGCTCGAGCTTCGGGTGGTACTTGCCGATCTCCTCGATGGCGCGTCCGTCCCGCTTGGTGCGCGAATCCGCGACGACAACCCGGTAATACGGTTCCCGGATCTTGCCCAGGCGCTTCAGTCTGATCTTGACAGCCACGGCTGCGGTCTTCTCCCACGAGTTAGGTACGTGTGTCGGGCACCCGCCAGCGGGGAATGGGCCGGCCGGACCGAGCGAATAGCGGCCGGACCGGGCGGACGGAGAGAGGGCGCCGACGCGGCCAGGCATCAAGAAGCCATTATAGGGGGCCCCCGCCGCTCTTCGTGCGCCGATAGCCAGCCCCGGGCACGCTCCCCGTCACTCAGGGTACAGTCGCTCCGCAAGCTGGATGAAACGTCCGTGTTAACTCAAAGTTACCGCCGTGGACGTGAACCCCCACGACGTGACATGGAACACATTCAGTCTCAAGCAACATGAAACAGTTGCATAACACGGCGCGTCTTCTTGCTACAACACCCCACATGCTGTGGAACCCTCAACCTATACAAGAGCCATATACAGGTACGTTTCGTGACGTATGGGACCCCAGTGCTGTTAGTCTCTGGAACCGTCGGTGAGGGACGTCACACTCGCCGTCATGGCTGGTAACGCTATGTCACCGGCCTTGCGTTGCCACGCGCCTGTCGATCGGCGCGCATTGACACGAGGAGAGATCCACACCATGACCGACCAGACTGCCCAGCCGGGCAGCAGCGATAGCGAGTCCACCGCTGGCGGCGTCTCCCGGCGTAGCCTGTTCCGCGCGGCCGGCGTCGGCGCTGCCGTCCTGGGCGGAGGCGCCCTGCTTGACGCCTGCGCCTCCGGTATCCAGGGCGCGTCTTCGTCGTCCTCGCCCGCGGCTTCGGGCGGCAGCAGCTCGGGCGGCAGCTCGAACAAGGAAATCACGATCGGCTGGATCCACCCGCTGACCGGCTCGCTGGCCGGCTTCGGCTACCCCGACAAGTGGGTCACGCAGCAGATCATGGCGACGTCCCAGTTCAAGAACGGGATCAAGATCGGCGGCTCGACCTACACGGTCAACATCAAGTCCTACGACACGCAGTCGAGCGTGACGCAGGCCGGCACGCTGGCCAAGCAGGCCATCCAGCAGGACAACGTAGACCTGCTGTTCGCCTCCTCCACCCCCGAGACCGTCAACGCGGTCGCGTCCCAGGCGGAGACCCTCGGTACACCGCTGATCTGCTCCAACATCCCGTGGGAGTCCTGGTACATCAACCTGGGCGGCAACCCGCAGAAGCCGACGCTCAAGCCGAAGTGGACGATCATGTACTTCCTCGGCGCCGAGCACCTGGCGCTGTGCTTCATCCCGATGTGGAACCGGATCGGCGCCCAGCTCGGCAACAACCACAAGGTCGCCGCCGCGTTCCCGAACGACGCCGACGGCAATGCGTTCCGCGCCGTCTTCCCGCCCATCCTGAAGGGCGCGGGCTACGACATCGACATGTCGACCGCCTACCCGGACGGGCTGACCAACTACACGTCGATGATCAGCCAGTTCAAGAACAACGGCGACGACTTCTTCACCAACGTCCCGCTGCCCCCCGACTTCGCCACCATGTGGACCCAGTCGCTGCAGCAGGGCTTCAAGCCGAAGCTGGCCACCGTCGCCAAGGTGCTGCTGTTCCCGACCGACGCCTACGCGATGGGCTCGAAGGTCTACAACATCGCCACCGACTCCTGGTGGGTGCCTGAGCTGCCGTGGACCTCTTCGCTCACCGGGCAGACCTGCGCCCAGTTCGGGACCGCGTTCACCGCCGCCGGCCTGGGCCAGCCGAATGCGAACATCTCGAACTACACGCTCTTCGAGATCGCCTATGCTGCACTCACCTCGGTGAACGACCCGCACAACAAGCAGGAGCTCGCCGACGCGCTCTTCCAGGTCAAGCTGCCGCAGGCGGTGGCCGGGCCGCTCGACTACACCTCCACCAACACCAAGACGAACCCCGCACCCGGCGTGGCGATCACCCCGCCGGTCGGCATCCAGTGGCAGAAGGGCACCACCTACCCGCTGGAGGCCAAGGTCGTGGACAACACCCTCCAGCCGGACGCGAAGATCACCGGCGATCTGCTGCCAACCTTCAGCTAAATCCCGAACAATCGGCAAGTATGACTAGTCAACTCCTCGAGCTCGACCACGTGACGAAGCGCTTCGGGCGCGTCGTCATCGCGGAAGATCTCAGTTTCTCGGTCGGCGCCGGGGACACCGTCGGGATCGTGGGGCCGAACGGGGCTGGCAAGACCAGCCTCTTCGGCCTCATCTCCGGCGATCTCGCCCCTGGCGCCGGCCAGGTCAGGTTCGCCGGGAGGAACGTCACCCGGCTAGACCCGGCCGCCCGCTGCCGCCTCGGCATCGGCCGGACGTACCAGGTCCCACGTCCCTTCACGGACATGACCGTGTTCGAGAACGTGCTTGTCGCCGCCCAGCAGGGGGGCGGCATGCGCCGTAAGGCCAGCTACGCGGCGGCCGCGCAGGCGCTTGAGCGGACCGGGATATCCGGCGAGGCGAACGTGCCCGCCGGCCGTCTCGGGCTGCTCGCCCGCAAGCGCCTCGAGATCGCCCGCGCGCTCGCCACCGGGCCGCAGCTGCTGCTCCTGGACGAGGTCGCGGGCGGCCTCACCGACCCCGAGGTCACCGTGCTCGTGGAGATCGTCCGCGGCATCAACGCCGAGGGCGTCGCGGTGATCTGGATCGAGCACGTCGTCCGCGCGCTGACCTCCCTGGTAACCAGGATGACCTGCCTGTACGGCGGGGAGTTCATCGGCGACGGCACCCCCGCCGAAGTGTTCGAGACGCCGCGGGTGCGCGAGGTCTACCTCGGCAGCGACATCATCGAGACCTCGACGGTCCAGGCCGTGATCGAAGAGGGAGAGGGACCATGAGCAACCGCCTGGACGGCGGCGCGCCGCTGCTCGAGGTGCGCGACCTCGTTGTGCACCATGGCCAGCTCCGGGCGCTTTCCGGCATCTCGCTCACGGTCTACCCCGGTGAGGTTTACGCGCTGATCGGCGCGAACGGCGCGGGCAAGTCCACGCTGCTGCGCACCATCGCCGGGCTGCACCACCCGACCTCGGGCTCGATCAGCTACGACGGCAGGAACGTGACCGGGCTGCGGCCGGAGAGGCGTGCCACCGCCGGGATCGTGATGGTTCCCGAGGGGCGGCGGCTGTTCCCGTCGCTGACCCTGGAAGAGAACCTCAAGGTTGGTTCCTCCTACGCGCGCAAGGGCCCGTGGACCATCGAGCGCGTCTACGAGCTGTTCCCGTGGATGAAGGAACGGCGCGGCCAGCGGGCCGCGCAGATGTCCGGCGGGGAGCAGCAGTCCGTCGCGATCGGCCGTGCGCTGGTCGCCAACCCCCGGGTGCTGCTGCTTGACGAGCTGTCACTCGGCCTCGCGCCGGTCATCGTGCAGCGGATCTACGCCATGCTGCCGCACGTTCTTGAGTCCGGGATCACCGTGCTGCTCGTCGAGCAGGACGTCAGCCAGGCGCTGCGCGTCGCGACGCACCTCCAGTGCCTGCTTGAGGGGCACACCACGCTGGAAGGCACGCCCGCCGAGGTCACCAGGGAGCAGGTCGAGGCTGCCTACTTCGGCGTCACCGATGGGAGCAAAGCGTTATGGCCTGGGTTAATGCCATCATCCAGGGCATACTGACCGGGGGCCTGTACGCGCTGTTCGCGTGCGGCCTTTCGCTGATGTTCGGCGTCATGAAGGTGGTCAACCTGGCGCACGGCGACCTCGCCGTCGTCGCGGGGTACATCGCCGTCGGGGTCATCGCGGTCACCCACATGCCCGTCTTGTGGACGATTCCCGTTGTCGTGGTGCTGATGGCCATCATCGGTTACGTACTTCAGCGGTCCGTCATCCAGGGCGCGATCAGCCGCGGTGAGCTCACCACGCTGATCGTTACCTTCGGCCTTTCGATCATCATCGAGAACGGCCTGCAGCAGTTCTTCACCGCCAACAGCCGGGGACTTGGCGTCGGCGACTCGTTCGTCACCGCATCTTTCTCGATCGGCTCGCAGATCACCATCGCCTGGCTCGACCTCGGCATCTTCGTGCTCGCGGTGATCGTCCTGCTCGGCCTGCAGCAGTACTTGTCGCTGTCCAGGTACGGGCGGCTGATCCGGGCCGTCGCCGACGACCGCGAGGCCAGCCAGTTGTCCGGGGCTGACTACCGGCACGTGTTCGGCATCGCGGCTGCGATCGCCTTCGGCACCGTGGCGATCGCCGGCATCTGCGAGGGCATGATCACCACGATCAGCCCGACGCTCGGCACCGACACGATCCTGCTGTTCGCCTTCGCTTCCGTGGTCATCGGCGGCCTCGGGTCGCTGTGGGGCACGCTGCTCGGCGGCGTCATCCTCGGCGTCGCGCAGGCGGTCGGCGCGCAGATCAACCCGTCCTGGGAACAGCTCGCCGGGTACGCGGTCTTCCTGCTCGTCCTCGTGATCCGCCCGCAGGGGCTTGTCAGCCAGGGGGCTCAGTGAACTCTCTTGATTTTGCCCTTCGTCACAGAACCAAGTCCGGCCAAGACATCAAAATCAAGAGGGTTCACTCATGACGGAGAATGTCGCAACCACGATCCGTTCCTCGGAACCTGCCTTTAAAGTCACCCGGTCACGCAGGAACGTCGCCTGGAGCGGGATCGGCGCGATCGCGGCGATCGTCGTGCTGTTCGCGTTCCCGTATTACGTGGGGCCGGGCACCACCGGCATCATGGTCCAGGGGCTGATCGTGCTCACCCTGGCCTCGATGTGGAACCTGCTCGCCGGGTACGCCGGGCTCGTGTCGGTCGGGCAGCAGGCCTTCTTCGGGCTCGGCGCGTACTTCGTGCTGATCCCGGCAATGCACGGCATCACGCCGTGGGCCGGCCTGGTGATCGCCACGATCGGGGCGGGGGTGTGCGCGCTGCCGCTGTGGTGGCTGGTCGCCCGGCTGCGCCTCGGCTACTTCGCCATCGCGACCTGGGTCCTCGCCTCGGTGGTCATGCTGGTCATCGAGCAGATCTCCTCGATCGGCGGCGGCACCGGCGAGCCGCTGCCCGGGCTCACCGGCATGCAGCCCGCAGTGCTCACCGCCTACACCTACTGGGCCGCGCTGATCGTCGCCGTGCTCGCCATCGGCGGCGTCTACTTCCTGCTGCGCTCCCGGGTCGGCCTGGTGCTGACCGCGATCCGCGATGACGAGCGGGCCGCGCGGTCCTCCGGCGTGCGGGTCGGCCTGGCCCGGCTGCTCGTCTTCGTCGTTGCCGCGGCCGGCTGCGGCGCGGCCGGCGGCGTGCTCGCGATCGAGCAGCTCCAGGTGGTGCCGGGAACCTCAGGCGGCGTGTTCAGCGTGCAGTGGACCGCCGAGATGGCGTTCGCGGTGATCATCGGCGGCATCGGCACCATCGAGGGGCCGATCGTCGGGACCGTCGTCTACATGGTGCTGCAGCAGACGCTGCAGTCCTACAACGCCTGGTACCTGATCGTGCTGGGCCTCGTGGCCATCGTGATCGCGCTGTTCGCGCGCCGCGGGCTGTGGGGAACGGTGGACGAGCGGTTCAACATCCGGCTCTTCCCGGTCGGGTACCACCTGTGGGCACCGGGCGAACGACGAGGGCGCAAACGCGTGCCGGCGCACGCGGCACAGTAGTTCGTCGTTGTTTCTCCGGGCTTCATGGCCCGTGCGGCTCACCTGGTTAGGGGGCCGCGCGGGTCATTGCTCGTTTTCCCGCCGCAAGATCTTGTCCGGTCCTAACCCTAGTACGGCTCCAGCACCTCATCATCAGGCCGTTCGAGGCACGCCTCGTGGGCCGCGGCCGGGCCCGCGTGTGCACCGAGTCGCAGGACACGGTGGCATCTCTCATCCAAGGACCGCACTTGGAAGACCTCGCCCGGTCCTGGTGCAGTGAGTACGCCGCCCCCGAAACGCTCGGTGGCCTGCCGAGCCGCTGCGAGCCCGCGCTCATCGCCTGTCGTGAGCACAAGACGAACCACGAGCTGGACGTCGTCGCCGTCGCCGATCCTCCCGGGGAAAAGAGCCGGATCCTGGCCATCGGCGAGGTTAAGGCGGCCAGTTGGCCGGCAGGCATCAACCAGCTCGAGCGCCTGCGGCATATCCGCTCCCTGCTGCCTGCCGACTCGATCACGAACGTGCCCAGGCTGCTTCTCTTCTCCCGCCGGGGCTTCACTTCCGGCCTGACAGCCGAGGCCGGGTCTCGCTCCGACGTTGACCTTATCGACCTGCACCGCCTCTATCACGTTCGTGAAGGGAAGATCGGAAGCCGCTTGACGCTAACGCCTCGCGCGGTTCCGCCGGGCCGGACCGCGGCACGATGGTGTCGGTGGCCGGCGGGCTGGCGGGCCGGGTGACAATAGGCGGCATGTTCCTCGGTGAAGTGGCTGGCGTGTCTCGGGCTGTCTCTCAGATGTCGGCGCGGCTTGGCAAGGTCGCGGCGCTGGCCGATGCGCTGCGGGACGCTGAGGCTGACGAGGTTCCGATCGTCGTGGCTTACCTGTCCGGAGAACTGCCGCAGCGGCAGATCGGGGTTGGATGGGCGGCGCTGCGCTCCGTGCCGGCTCCCGCCGCGGCGCAGTCACTGACTGTCCTTGGGGTGGATGAGGCGCTGTCCCGGATCGGGGGCGTGTCCGGCAAGGGGTCTACCGGGGAGCGGAAGCGGCTCGTCGATGAACTCTTCGCTGCCGCTACGGCTGAGGAGCAGTACTTTCTCGTGCGCCTGCTCTCCGGGGAACTGCGGCAGGGGGCGTTGGACGGGGTGATGACCGACGCCGTCGCGCGCGCGGCCGAGGTGCCCGTGGCTGATGTGCGGCGGGCGGTCATGCTGAGCGGGTCACTCTCTCGTACCGCCCAGGCGGCACTGAGCGGCGGGGCCGACGCGCTCGCGGAGTTCGGGCTTCAGGTCGGGCGGCCGCTCAAGCCGATGCTGGCGTCCAGCGAGGCGGGGATTGACGAGGCGCTCGCGAGGATCGGCGGCGAGGCGGCGGTTGAGTGGAAGCTCGACGGAATCAGGGTGCAGGCCCACCTCGCCAGCGGCGAAGTCCGCCTCTTCTCCAGGTCTCTGGACGAGATCACCGACCGGCTGCCGGAGGTCGTGGCGGCGCTGCGCGCGCTCCCCGTGCGCGACGCTGTCTTTGACGGCGAGCTGATCGCGCTGCGGGCAGACGGGCGGCCCTACGCGTTCCAGGACACGGCGTCCCGGGCGGCGAGCGAGGTCGACGCGCACGGCGCCGGCACGGTACCGCTGAGCGTCTTCCTGTTCGACGTCCTGCACCTGGACGGCGCCGACCTGATCGACCTGCCCGACGCCGAGCGCCACGCGGCCCTGGCTTCCGTGGTGCCGCCGGCAATGATCATGCCGAGGCTTGTCACGGACGATCCCCATGAGGCGACGGCGTTCTTCCAGGGCGCCGTCGCCGAGGGCCACGAAGGTGTCGTCGTCAAGTCGCTCGGGACGCCCTACGCGGCCGGGCGGCGCGGCGCGGGCTGGATCAAGGTCAAGCCGAGACACACCCTGGACCTGGTCGTGCTCGCCGTCGAGTGGGGGCACGGTCGCCGGAAGGGCTGGCTGTCCAACCTGCACCTGGGGGCCCGCGACCCGGAGACGGGCGGCTGGGTCATGCTCGGCAAGACCTTCAAGGGCCTCACCGACGAGATGCTGACCTGGCAGACGGCCAGGTTCCTTGAACTCGAAGACCACCGGGACGACTGGACCGTGTACGTCCGGCCGCAGCAGGTCGTGGAGATCGCCTTCGACGGCGTGCAGCGCTCCCCGCGGTACCCGGGCGGCGTCGCCCTGCGCTTCGCTCGCGTCCTGCGCTACCGCGAGGACAAGCCAGCCGCCGACGCCGACACGATCGACACCGTTCGCGCAATCGCCGTCGAATAGGCCGGATGGCAGGCTGGTGCACAGCGTCACTGCAGTCAACTAGCAGCGACACTGCGGCGGGGTGCCGAAGTTCCCGTGACGCCCCTCGCCAGCGGCGAACCGGGCCGCGCCAGCGGCCGTCTCGCTCCCCAGCGCCGCACGTCCGTGCCCGAATTCCGATGCCAGCGCGGCGGTCTCGTCCAGTCCTTCGGCGTCCAGCACCGACGCCCGGTCGCTGCGCAGGCAGACCTGCGGGAACGCGGCAAGCTCGGCCGCGAGCTCCTGGGCGGCGGCCAGCGCCTGCCCGGCAGGCACGACGCGGTTGGCGAGCCCGATCGCGGCCGCCTCGGCCGCGCCGACCGGGCGCCCGGTGAGGATCATGTCCATCGCCCGGCCGGTGCCGATCAGCCGCGGCAGGCGCACGGTGCCGCCGTCAATCAGCGGGACGCCCCAGCGCCGGCAGAAGACGCCGAACACGGCGGTCTCATCGGCGACCCGCAGATCGCACCACAGCGCCAGCTCCAGGCCGCCGGCCACCGCGTACCCGGCGACCGCGGCGATAACCGGCTTGGACAGCCGCAGCCGGCTGACCCCCATCGGGGCGTCGCCGTCGGCGGCGACGCGGTTGCCGCGCTCGGTGCCGATGGCGGTCAGGTCGGCGCCGGAGCAGAAGACTCCTCCCTCGCCGTGCAGGACGGCGACCGCGGCGTCCGGGTCGGCATCGAACGCGCGGAAAGCCGCCGCAAGCTGGGCTGCGGTAGGCCTGTCGACGGCATTGCGCCGGGCCGGGCGGTGCAGGAACACGGTGGTGACCGGCCCTGACCGCGCCACCCGGACCGCCTGATCAGTCATGTCCGCTCTCCTCGTCCCTCGCCTGGCCGGGGGCTACCGTCCCCGCTGGCCGCACGGGGGTCGGCCGGTAATCCGTAGCAACGGCTGCAGAGAGCCGGCACGCAACAGCCCCCAGCAGACCCGAGTCAGGCTGGAGGTTACCGGCACTGTCCCAGCGATAGCCACCGAAACGAAATGGGAAGCCCTTGCCGGGCCGAGGGCCTGACAAGGGCTTCGTGCTGGCGGGCACGGTGCTGGCGGGCACGGTGCTGGCGGGCACGGTGCCGGCGTGCGCGCACCGGCAGGCCGGCTGCCTCACTGGGCGGCGGGAGCCTGGGCTGGCTCGCTCTGGGTGACACGGCCGGGATAGCTCTTGGAGAACTTCAGCATGTACACGATGATCAGGACGGGCACGACCAGGCCGAGCAGGGTCTCTGGCAGGCGGCGGGTGGTGTGCCCGTCGATGGCCGCGGCGGCGACCCGGGAGACGCCCAGAGCGAAGATGGCCACGCCCCACCCGGCGCTGAGGACGCGGTTGATCTTCTTGAAGGTCGGTGACGACCAGTAGGCCTGCGGGGTGGTTTCGCGCGCGAACTGCTCGGTGAACGGCATGACCGGGAGCAGGACCAGGATGGTCAGCCCGAGGATGATGCCGACGCCGGCCCCGCCCCAGGTGGCCAGCCAGCGGTCGTCGCCCTTGCCCAGGGTGAAGCCGAGCGCGGCGATCAATGCGAACAGGACCAGCGAGCAGGTGTTGAGGATCTTCGGCGGCCAGACAGGCCGGCTGGTCACGATGGCGATCAGCGCGGCCACGGCCGCGACCAGCGCGGCGACGCCAATGAGGTCGTGCGGCAGGAAGCGGGCCAGGACCGAGAAGGCGATCAGGGGCAGGAAGGCGAGGATGAGCGTGAGCGATTTCATGGTTCGACACTATGAGTGACCGGTCCGCGACACATCAGCGATATGGCGGATCTACGGGGCGGCGAAGCGGGCGATCTCGACCCGGGACCGCAGCCCGGTCTTCTGCAGGATGTGCGAGACATGGGTCTGCACCGTGCGGGGCGAGACGTACAGCCGGGTACCGATCTCCCGGTTGGTGAGCCCGTCCCGGACGAGGGCCGCGATCCTTGTTTCCGTCGAGGTAAGGCTGGCCCAGCCGGAACTGACGTCGCGGCGCGCCTCCCGGGAGCCCCGACGGATGCCCAGTGCCCGGACCCGGCCCAGGGCGCGGTCCCGGTCGGGGACGGCGCCGAGGCGCTGGTACCCGGCCAGCGCCGCGTCCAGGGCAACGGCGGCGCGGTCCCGGTCGCCCGCCGCGGCCGCCGCGCAGGCCAGTTCCTCGCGCGCGAACGCCTCGGCGGTAAGGCGGCCCGCCCCGGCGAACTGTGCGGCCGCTTCCTCGATCCCATCGGGATCGGCGCCGAGTATGCCCTGCACCAGGCGCACGGTGGCGGGCGGGCACAGCACCGGCACTTCCTCGCCTAGCTGCCCGGCCAGCCGACGGTCCATTCCGGCAAGCGCGACCCGGGTGATGTCGAGGGCCAGGTCGGCGGTGCCGGGGCCTGGATGGTCCCGGGCCGCCGACCACATGGTGCGGGCCAGAGTGCCCGCCTCGCTGATCGCCCCTTCGGCTTCCAGCACAGCCAGCTCAGCCCAGCCGGGTCGGTCGTGCCCGAACTGCAGCGGCAGGCCCCGGTGCCGCAGGGATTCCAGCCGGGCCCGTGCCTGCTCGGTCCGGCCACGATGCGCGTCGATGTAGGACCGGAAGCCCACCGGCAGCGAGATCCAGCCGGTCCCGGTCTCCTCCGCCCGTTCCAGCGCGGAGTCTAGCTCGGCGACCGCGTCGTCCCAGTCCCCCGCGGCGAACGCGATCGCGCCGGCCACGAAACCGAGGAACGGGTCAAGCCAGGGGGACTCCCGTTCCGCGGCAAGCAGCCGGGCGCGGCCTAGAGCAGCCCGTGCGGCCTCCGGCCCGGAGGCCCACAGCTCGAACATGGCGGGCAGCGCCAGCGAGGAGCTCCGAGACCGGAAGCCCTGCGTAGCGGGCAGGAGCGCATCCCTGGTGCGCAGGTGAAGCAGCGCCTCCTCCGGGCGGCCGGCCAGGAAGGCGGTGCAGGCGACGCTGGCCAGCAGGTTGGCCTGGGCCTCCCGGTCGCCGGCCGCGGCAGACCGGGCCAGCATCGCATCAAGCTCGGCGGCCGGCGGCCCCTGCCCGGCCATCACCAGCAGCCAGGCCCGCGTTCCCTCCAGCTGGCGGACGGTGGCCGCGGGCAGCCCGGCGATGGCGGCGGTCTGCCCGATGACGGTCAGGGCCGCCGCCGTGTCGGCCCGGTTGATCAGGGAGCGGATCAGGAACAGCTGCATCTGCGCCGCCACCTCGGGATCCGTGACCGTCCCGATTCTGTCGCGGATCAGCGTCTCAGCGGACTGGCCGCGGCCCTTTTGGAAAAGGGCGTTTACATGGTCGAGCAGCAGCGGCTCTGGCAGGTCCGCGCCGATGGCGGCGACGTCGTCGAGCAGGTCAGCGGTGACCTCCGGTGCGTAGCCGCGGGTCGCCGCGACGGCCTCCTGGAGCGCGGTCAAAAGCGCCGGGTCGGTGCCAGGCCCGCCCGCCCGAAGCAGGTGATCCGCGACCAGGGCCGGCCGGTAGCCAGCCGCCGCGAGGACCTCGGCGGCACGCCGGTGCATGGCGCGGCGTTCTTGCTCCGCGAGCTCCTCGTAGGTCACCTCGCGGAACAGGTTGTGGGTGAAGCCGACCGTGCCGGCCGGATCGCGCTGGACCAGGCCGGACGCGATCGCCCGGTCGACCGGTCCGGCCAGCGCCCCGGCCGGGCCGGGCAGCAGCCGGCCCAGGTCATCGGCGCCGATGTCGGTCCCCCACACGGCGATCGCGGCCAGCACGTCGCGGACCGGCTGGTCCAGCTGTCCGAGGTTAGCCCGGATCACTCCTTCCATCCCGGTGCCGTGCAAGTCGAGCTCGAACCTTGCCTCGATCAGGTCCGGGTCGGCCTCGGCCAGCGCGCCCGCCCGGCGATAGGCGCGCAGCACCTCGGTCGCGAAGAGCGGATTGCCCGCCGCCAGGGCGAGGATGCGGCACAGCTGCGGGCCTGGCCACCGGCCCGTGCGGTCGTAGACCAGGCGCTCGACCATCATCGGGCCCATCGGCGGTAGCCGCAGCCGTTCCTGCGCCTGTCCGATGAGCATCGTCAGCGGCTCGCGAGACGGATACGGCCGAGTCGTGACAAGCACAGCGAGCGGCAGGCTCCGGCTGGCCCAGACCAGCCGGCGGATCAGCGTCAGCGTGGCCGCGTCGAGATCGTGCGCATCCTCGGCCCACAGCACGACCGGGCCGTCGGCGCAGAGCTCGTCGACCCGGTCGAACGCCGCCTCGGCCGGATCCGTGCTCCACGGCTGATCACCCACAAGCTGCCTGGCACCGGCGAACGGGTCGTTGCGCCGACCCTGCTCGCCCGCCATGACGAGGACTTTCGCCGCACCGGGCGGGACGGAGTCCAGCACCCTGCGGGCCAGGAAGGTCTTCCCGATACCCGGCGCGCCCTCGACGACCACGCTGATCCCGGCAGGCGTACGGCGGCTGACCGCGCCGAGGACCATGTCCTGCACGGTCCGCTCCACGGAGGCGCGATCGGACGGAAGTGACCGGTTACTGGTCACAGTTGTCACAGAAATAGCGTAGAACATCAGCTAGGAGCCTGCTGAATTAGCGACGCTCGGGCGTGCGGTCATGCCGGCGACCAGGCAAGATCCGGCAAATAGGACCTGAGAAAGGGTCTGATTCAGCGTGCGCCTAGGCGCGCGGCGTGGCAGGTCGTTGCGCCTCTAACAAGGTGGAAGGGTGGCACCTGGGTGCGGGTTACCTGGCGGCCGACGGGCGGCGCAGCAACCGGGCCGCCGGCTCCGCCAGCAGCGGGACGAGAATCCAGCACAGCCACGCCGCCGTCGTAACGAAGAACAGCGGGATCGACAGCCCGAAGCCGGCCATCAGGACATAACACTGCCGGGCCATGCGGGCCATCGCCGGCCGCGGCGCGCCTAGCGCCTGCCCGTGCGAGACCATGTGCCGCAGCATCGCCAGCAACGCCCCCAGTTGCAGCACCTGCAGCAAGGCGTAAAAGCCGAACCGCAGCGCATGGACGTACAGGTCCGGGTTCCCGCTTGCGGTCAGCAGCCTGGTGGCGAACGGGGTCAGCACGATCGTCAGCAGCCAGGCCATGTTCAGCGTCCGCAACCGCGGGTCGAAGCGCCTGGTGTACCGGAACAGGTCATGATGGTTGTTCCAGGCTGCCGCGATCACCAGAAAGCTGATCAAGAACGCCGCGTAATGGCCGTCATTCTCGCGGACCGAGGACCAGAACGCCGACGCCGTGTTCCCTTCGGGGACCGGCAGGTCCAGCGCCAGCAACGTGATCGCGATGGCCGCCACGGCATCGGAAAAAAGGGTCAGCCGCTCCGTCGCGCGCGATTCCGACTCCCGCTCCTCATCGGGACCCTGCCGGTCATTTTCCGCGCTGGGCACGGCGGACTTATCCGGGGACGATCACGGGGACCCGGATCACCGTCGCGACAATTCCGTTCCTCGGCTTCACGGCAGCCCCCCGGATCGCTGTCTGGCCACGCGGGGTGCCACCGCGGGGCGCTTACGTATAGGGCTGGAAGCTTACTACTTCTTCAGTTTTCGGTGGCACCCGCTGGAGGCACGGCGGGTCATTCGGGGACGAAGCTGGTGCTGCAGGCAGCACCAGTGGCGTAGCCCTTGGGAACGGTGATGACGGTGCCTGCGAGGGTGACCTTGTAGTTCTTGGTCGGGTCGCCGACGCCGAACTTGTACGTGGTCTTCGTGCTGGCGGGGGTGGTGAACGTCCACGTGTGCGAGACGGTCCGGTACCTGATCTTGACCCGCACGGTCGTCTTGGCGGCCGTGCTGGTCATCGTCAGGGTCTCGGTCTGCCCGGCGTGCGGGTGGGCGATGTTCACGTGCAGCGAGCACTTGTCGGCGAGGGCCGCCGGCCGCGTGGCCGCGTACACCGGGCCGGCCAGGCCGACCACTGCGGACAACGAAATCACGCCCGCGACAAGCCCGTTCCTAAGCTTCACGGCAGTCCCCGCTCGTTCTCTCGGCCAGGCGGGCGCGGCCGCGCGGCGGTTTAGTCGACGGGGCGGAAGCTTACTACTTTTTCTTTTTGTCGCGCTTGCCGAAGGCGGCCGGGACGGTGCCCGGGCCGCGACCGCCGCCGAAGGCGGGCGGCAGGGCCGACGGCCCGCGACCGAGGCCGGGGAAGCCCTCGCCCTCCTCGCCGAAGCCACCGGGGCCGCCGGCCGCCTGCGCGTCGCGCAGCATCTCGGCCAGCTCTTCCATCGACTGGGGGGCGGCCTGCGCGGCGGCGGCCGGCTCGGCCGGGCCGTTCGCGGGAGCCTGGGTAATCCCGGCCTTGCGCGGGTCGCCGCTGCGGCGCTTGCCCTTGGCGTTCCTCGCCGCCTTGGCCTTCGCGGCCGCCTTGCGCCCGCCGCCCATCATGCCCGGGATCCCTGGCATGCCCGGCATCCCGCCGCTCATCACGGCCTTCATCTGCCGCTGGGCCTCAAAGAAGTTCGTGACAAGCTGCGATACCTCGCCGACGGTGACACCGGAGCCGTTGGCGATCCGCAGCCGGCGCGAGCCGTTGATGATCTTGGGGTTGCGGCGCTCCCCCGGGGTCATCGACCGGACGATCGCCTCGGCCCGGTCCAGGTCCTTGTCGTTGACCTGGTCGAACAGCTCCTTGTTCTTGGCCGCGCCGGGCATCATGCCGAGGATGTTCTTCAGCGGCCCTAGCTTGCGCAGCATGCCGAGCTGCTCGATGAAGTCCTCGAGGGTGATCCCCTCGCCGCCGATCAGCCGCTCGGCCATCGAGGCGGCCTGCTCGGCGTCGAACGCCTTCTCCGCCTGCTCGATGAGCGTCAGGACGTCGCCCATGTCCAGGATCCGGGTGGCCATCCGGTCCGGGTGGAAGACGTCGAAATCCGCCTGCTTCTCGCCGGTGGAGGCGAACATCACCGGCTTGCCGGTCAGCGCCGCGATGGACAGCGCGGCACCACCGCGCGCGTCGCCGTCGAGCTTGGTCAGCACCACGCCGTCGTAGCCGACGCCGTCGAGGAACGCCTGCGCGGTCGCCACCGCGTCCTGGCCGATCATCGCGTCGACCACGAACAGCACCTCGTCCGGGTCGGTCGCGTCGCGGATCGCGGCGGCCTGCGCCATCATCTCCTGGTCGATGCCGAGGCGGCCCGCGGTGTCGATGATGACGATGTTGTGCATCGACCGGCGGGCCTCGTCGATGCTCGCCCGCGCCACCGCCACCGGGTCGCCGACCCCGTTGCCCGGCTCCGGCGCGAACACCCGGACTCCGGCGCGCTCGCCGACCACCTGAAGCTGGGTCACCGCGTTCGGCCGCTGCAGGTCGGCGGCGACGAGCATCGGCGTGTTGCCCTGCTCCCTGAGCCACAGCGCCAGCTTGCCGGCCAGGGTGGTCTTACCAGAACCCTGAAGCCCGGCCAGCATGATCACCGTCGGCGGGTTCTTGGCGAACCGCAGCCGCCGCGTCTCGCCACCGAGGATCGTGATCAGCTCGTCGTGCACGATCTTGATGACCTGCTGCGCGGGGTTAAGCGCCTGCGATACCTCTTCGCCCGCGGCACGTTCCTTGACCTGCGCGATGAACTGCCGCACGACGGGCAGCGCGACATCCGCCTCAAGCAGCGCGATGCGGATCTCGCGCGCGGTCGCGTCAATGTCGGCCTGCGACAGCCGCCCCTTGCCGCGCAGCGAGGAGAAGACCTGAGTCAGCCGATCGGAGAGCGTCTCAAACACACCTCAAGGCTACCGGCCCGCGCGGGCTAAGGCGTTTCCTCGGCCCGACCGTTCGCGGCCGGCGGAGCGTGAGGATCACGAGGAACGGATGCGGCTGCCCCCGCCAGACCCGTTACTCCCTGGTCAGGCCGGTGTAAGGGCGGCGAGGATCGCTTTTACCGTGCGCTTGCGAAGACCGGGATCGGTGACGAGCGCGCCGGAGGAATCGGTGACGTAGAAGACGTCGACCGCTTCGGCCCCGAGGGTCTCGACCCGCGCGGCCTGGACGTTCAGTTCGCACTCGCCGAGGGCACGGCCGATGCGCCACAGCAGTCCCGGCTCGTCGTGGGCCCGGACCTCGACCACGGTGGCGCTGCTCGACGCGTTGTCCACCAGCGTGACCTTGGGCGGCGGCGCGGCCGCGCCGTGCGGGCGCGAGGCGCGGGCCCGGCGCTCAAGCCGGTCCTCGACGTCGAGCCTGCCCTCGAGCATCCGGCGCAGGTCCGCCGAGACGAGGGCGGCGTCCGGCGGCTCGCCGAACTCGGGCACCACGCTGAATACGGTGACCGCCGTGTCGCCGACCGAGGAAGCGTTGGCGCCGCGGACCACCAGCCGGTGCGATGCGAGCACCCCGGCGGCCCGCCAGAGCAGGCCCGGCCGGTCAAGCGCGACCACGGTGACCTCGTTTCCCTTGACGATCGCGGCGGGGCCGCCGTCGGAAACGAGCGCGAGCTGGTCCTCGCGCAGCGCAGCGGGACCAGGCATGGGCTCGCCGTCAAGCACGGCGCTGACCCTGCGAACGAGGTCCGCGACCAGGCCCGCCTTCCAGTCGTTCCACGCGGCCGGGCCGGTAGCGAGCCCGTCCGCCTGGGCGAGCGCGTGCAGGATCTCGAGCAGGGTCCGCGAGCCGACCGTCGTCGCGACCTGCTGCACGGTCACCGGGTCGTCCAGGTCTCGCCGGGTGGCGACCACGGGGAGCAGCAGGTGGTGGCGGACCGCGTCGGCGACCAGCGCCGCGTCCGCTTCGCTGAGGCCGACCCGCCGGCACACGTCGCGCGCCACAACCTGGCCGGAGACGCTGTGATCGCCCGGCCAGCCCTTGCCGATGTCGTGCAGCAGCGCGGCGAGCAGCAGCAGGTCGGGCCGTGACACGTCGCGGGCAAGCGCGGCGGCGTTGGCCGCGCACTCGACGAGGTGCCTGTCTACGGTGAAGCGGTGCAGCGGGTTGCGCTGCGGGCGGTTGCGCACCCGGTCCCAGTCGGGGATGAGCGCGGCGAGCAGGCCCTCCTGGTCGAGGGCCTCCCAGACGGGGATCGCGCCGGATCCGGCGCCGAGCAGCGCGAGCAGGGCATTGCGGGCCTCGTCCGGCCAGGGGACGGGCAGCGGCGGACATTCCGAGAGCCTGGCCAGGGCGCGGGGCGCGAGCGGCAGGCCTGCCTGGGCGGCCGCCGCGGCGGCCCGCAGCACGAGATCCGCGTCGGTGCCCGGGGCCGCGGCCCGGGCGAGGACCACCTCGCCGTCCTGCTCGACCACGCCGTCGGCGAGCGGCCTGCGGTCAGGCTTGCCCCGCCGCATCCGGACACCGAGGCCCCTGCGGCCGCCGCTTACCCGGTCCGCCTGGCGGAAGGCGTGGTCGACGGCGTAGGCGACGGTGCGGCCAGCGCCCGCGAGCTGCCGCAGCAGCGCGTCACCGTCGAGGAGGCCGAGTACGCGGGCCACCTCGTCCTGCTCCTCGAGCACGAGCCGGTCAACCCGCCGTCCCGTCACGTCGTGCAGGGCGTGGCGCGCGTCCATGATCTGCTCGTAGGCGGCCCTGACCTTGGGGCCGGGAGCCGGGGCGACCCAGGCCGCGGCGATGGCCTGGATGGCGTGCACGTCCCGCTGCCCGCCGCGGGACTCCTTGAGGTCCGGCTCGAGCAGGAAGGCGAGTTCGCCGAACAGCCTGGTCCGCTCCTCGTGCAGTTCCCTGAGCTCGGCGAGCCTGGTGCGGGCGTTGGACCGCCAGTCCTCGAGCGCGCCCTCGCGCAACTGGTTGGTCAGATCGGGATCGCCCGCCACGTGCCTGGCGTAGAGCAGCCCGAGCGCGACCTTGAGGTCGCTGCGGGCCACTCTCCGCGCTTGCGGAACGGTCCTGACCGCGTGATCGAGGTGGGCACCGGAATCCCAGACCGGATACCAGATCCGGTCGGCGACCGCGGCGATGCCGTCCCTGCCGTTGTGCAGCAGCAGCACATCGAGGTCGCTGCCCGGCAGCAGTTCCTTGCGGCCGTAGCCGCCGACCGCGACCAGCGCGACGCCAGGTTCCGCGCCGAGCATCCCGGCCAGCCAGTAGTCGGTCTCTGTAGTCCTCCGGCTACGATCAGCCGCGAAAGAAGTCATCACGCTCACCAGGTCCCCCGAATGATCCGTGCGCGGACTGAAACCAGCATGCCAGGCTCAGTCCGTACGTCCCACCGGGGGCTGGTGGCGTCGCGGCCGGGCACCGGTTAGGAGCTCGCTGAATTAGACCGTTTCTGGAGTATTGCAGCCTGAGTCTTACCTGGTCAGCGCCGAGATGACCGCTCCAGGCGTCGCTGATTCTGCAAGCTCCTAGATCGCGTCGGGGCCGCGCTCCCCGGTGCGTACCCGGACAACCGTATCGACTGGCATGGCCCATACCTTGCCGTCGCCGATCCGGCCGGTCTGGGCTGCCTTGCTGATGACTCCGACGAGGTCCTCGACGTCCTGGTCCTCGCATATGACTTCGACCCGTACCTTCGGCACGAGGTCTACCTGGTACTCCGCGCCCCGGTAGACCTCGGTGTGCCCGCGCTGCCTGCCGTATCCGCTCGCCTCGCTGACGGTCATGCCGTGCACGCCGAACGCCTGCAACGCCGCCTTGACATCGTCGAGCTTGAAGGGCTTGATGACCGCCGTGATGAGCTTCATGTGACCACCCTCTCGTTCACCACACTCGACAATTCCCTACGCGCGTTTCCAGCGCCGTGTCCGAATGTGTCAGAACGATGAAACACCATAGCCAAGCGTTACGCCAGGGTTTCCAAACCGGACGACGCCAGGCCAGGCCAGCGTTCTCTGGGAGTTTGCTGCATTAGCGGCGCCCGGGCGTAACGGTCTCGCGGCTGACCGGGCACCCCCCGGAATGCAGTACCCCAGAAGCGGTCTGCTTCAGCGAACTGCTAGCCGATGATCGCGTCGACGAATGTCACCGGGTCGAACGGCGCCAGGTCATCGGGTCCCTCGCCCAGCCCGACCAGCTTCACCGGGACGCCGAGTTCGCGCTGTACGGCGATCACGATGCCGCCCTTGGCGGTCCCGTCGAGCTTGGTCAGCACGATCCCCGTGACGTCCACAACTTCGGCGAACACCCGCGCCTGGCGGAGCCCGTTCTGGCCGGTGGTGGCGTCGAGCACAAGCAGCACCTCGTCTACGGAGGTGCGCTTCTCGATCACCCGCTTGACCTTGCCGAGCTCGTCCATGAGGTCGTTCTTCGTGTGCAGGCGGCCGGCGGTGTCGATGAGCACCACGTCCGCTTCCTGCTCGATCCCGACCGATACCGCGTCGAACGCGACGCTCGCCGGGTCGGCCTGCTCCTTGTCGGAGCGGACGGTCTGCGCCCCGACCCGCTCGCCCCAGGTCTGGAGCTGATCGGCCGCGGCCGCGCGGAAGGTGTCGGCCGCGCCGAGCACCACCGTCTGCCCGTCACCGATCAGCGCCCGGGCGAGCTTGCCGCAGGTGGTCGTCTTGCCCGTCCCGTTGACGCCGACCATGAGCAGGACGGCCGGGCGCCCTTCGTGCCGCTGCGTCCGCAGCGAGCGGCTCGCCTCGGTCTCCACCTCCGACAGCAGTTCTGCGCGGAGCATCGAGCGGACCTCGTCCGGGGTCCTCGCTCCCTCGACCTTGACCTGGGTCCGCAGGTCGGACGTGATCTGCCTGGCCGGCGACACTCCGACGTCGGCGGTGATCAGGACCTCTTCGATCTCGTCCCAGGTGTCATCGTCGAGCCGGTCCCGTGACAGCAGGGCGAGCAGCGCGCCGCCGAAGCCGGTCTGCGACCGGGCCAGCCGCGCCCGGAGCCGGACCATCCGTCCGGCCGAGGGCGGCGGCTTCTCCAGGGGCGGCCGGGGCGGGGCTTCTGGTTCAGCCGGAAGCTGGGCCGGCGGCGGTATTGTCGGCTGCGGCGCCGTCGGCGCCTCGGGGCGCTCCAGGGTCGTCGTGCCGGCCTTGGTGCCCTCCTCGGCCTTCGGTATCGCGCCGGTCAGGTCGAGTTCGCGAGCCCGGCTGCGGCGAATCCCGTGCATGCCCCGCGGGCGCAGCAGCATGGTGCCGCCCACGCCGAGCAGCAGCACGGCGACCACCACGATGGCGATGATGTAATCAATCATGTAAGCCCACAGTCTCCCAGAACGTCTTCTCCCCGACGCGGCCCGCGCACCATCCGTCCGCGTTTAACGCCCCTGAGCACGCTACAACATGCCCAGCCTCGCGCTCCGCATGCTTGGGCGCACTGACTCATTTCGAAGGCCGATCTAAGGCCGGTTCTGACTCCCGGACGCGCTGGCTGATCACCTGGGAGACGCCGTCGCCGCGCATCGAGACCCCGTACAGGGCGTCGGCCGACTCCATGCTGCGCCGCTGGTGCGTAATCACAATGAGCTGCGAATTCTCTCGCAATTCCGCGAAGACCCGGAGCAGGCGCTGCAGGTTGGTGTCGTCAAGTGCCGCCTCGACCTCGTCCAGCACGTAGAACGGCGACGGCCGGGCCTTGAAGATCGCGAACAGGTAGGCGATCGCGGTCAGCGACCGCTCGCCGCCGGACAGCAGGGACAGCCGCTTCACCTTCTTGCCCGGCGGCCTGGCCTCGATCTCGATGCCGGTGGTGAGCATGTCGTCCGGCTCGGTCAGGATCAACCGTCCGGAGCCGCCAGGGAAGAGCCGGGAGAACAGCCCCTCGAACTCGCGCGCGGTGTCGGCGTAGGCGGAGGCGAACACTTCCTGTACCCGGTCGTCGACCTCCTTGACGACCACGAGCAGGTCGCGGCGGGTCTTGCGCAGATCGTCGAGCTGCGTGGCGAGGAACTGGTGCCGCTCCTGCAGGGCCGCGTACTCCTCGAGCGCGAGCGGGTTGACCTTGCCGAGCCTGGCGAGCTGCCTGTCGGCCTCGGCGGCCCGCGCCTCCTGGTCCTCGCGCACGTACGGCACCCCGACGGTCTCCGGCTCGGCCGGCTCCGCTGCTGCCTTCCGCGGCTTGCGGGTCTGCCTCGGCTCCTGACCCGCGGCCGGTGCCGCGTCCGGCCCTGGGACCGCCGCCCCGGCCTCGGCCCGCACCGCCCGGAGCGCGTCCGCGAGGGAGAGAGGTTCAGAGCTCAGAGACCCGTCGGGAGCTATTGACCCGGACTCCTGCTTGCCGGATCCGCTCGGCAGCGCCGGCCCGTCAGATCCCGTCGGCGCCGCCGACCCGTTAGAAGCCCCGGTCAAAGCCGCCGGCTTAGAGTCATTGGACGGCGCCGCGGACGCTCCGTGCCCGTCATGCGCCGCGGACGTTCCGTAGCCGTCATGCGCCGCGGACGTTCCGTAGCCGTCATGCGCGGCGGACGCGCCAAACCCGTTATGCGCGGCGGACGCCCCGTTTGCGCCCGGCCGGGCCGAGGCCGCTCCGGCCGCCGCCTCAGCCGCGGACGGGTCCGGCGGGTCGAACAGGACCTGCTGGTCAGCTACGGCGGCAGCGGGCGGCGCCGCTTCCGGCGCGGACGCCGGCACGGAGACAGCGGAGCCGCGTCTCCTCGCTGCCGCGGCGAGCGGGGAATCGCCAGGGACCAGGATCAGCGTGTCCGGTCCGTACTCGGTGACCAGCGTGTCCGGCTCTATGCCGTACTCGTCCGCCGCGTGCGTGGCCAGTTGCTCAAGGCGGAGCCGGTGCTCGTTGCGGGAGATCTCGGTGCCGTGCGCGGTGTTCACGACCTTGTCGAGCTCGCCCGACACCGAGGTCACCAGGGTGCGGACGGCCTTGAGCGCCTCGGTTCCGCTGGCGCTCGCGGCCTCGGCCTCGGCCCGCCCCTCCGCCGCTAGCGCCAGCGACGACTCGGCGGCGGACACCGCCTGCGCCGCGCCGCTGGCGACCGCGCGGGCGACAGACGCCTGGGCGGTACGTTGCCTGCGCCGGATCGCGGCACGCTCCCTGGCGGCCCGCTCGGCGGCGGCCGAGGCGGCGAGCGAGTCGGCCCGGCCGCTGATCGCGCGCAGCCGCTCCTCGACGGTGCGCACCTCCAGCCGCGCCTCCATCTCGGCGTTGCGCGCCGTCGCAGCCCGCTCGGTGAGCTCCTCGCGCTCGTCGTCGGCCTGCTGGTTCTCGAATTCCGGGTCGCTGGCCCGCAGTTCGTCCGCCTCGGCCTCGGCGAGCTCGCGCTTCAGCTGCTGGTGCTTGGCCTGGTCCTTCTCCGCACTGCGCAGGGCCGCGCCCACGGAGGCGTCGAGCCGCTTGGCCTCGTCGGCGGCGGCCCGCGCGGCGCCGGCCAGCCGGCCGAGCCGGCCGGAGATCTCCGCCGCGGCCGCGTCAACGGCCCGCATCCGGCCGCGGATCTCCTCAAGCTCCTGCCTCGCGGCTTCGGCCGCCTCGGCCGCCGCGGCGAGCGCCTCGGCCGCCGCCTCGGCGGCGTACTCGGCCTCGGCTAGCTTGGCCGCCGCCTCGTCGGCCGCCGCCCGCACGTCGAGCAGCGACTGTCCGCCCGCTGAGCCGCCGCGCGCCCAGTGGGCGCCGATCAGGTCACCGTCCGCGGTCACCGCGCGCAGCTCCGGGTGATCCCTGACGATCTCCGCGGCCTGCTCAAGCCCGCCAGTGACCACGACGTCGCCAAGCAGTCCGGCGACCGCGGCGGACAGCTCGGCGGGCCCGCGCACCAGGTCAGCGGCCCACCGCGCGCCGTCTGGCAGGGGGTCACGCACGACGACGGCCGCATTCCCGGCGGGAGCGGGCGCGGCCGCGATGACGAGGCCGACGGTGCCGGCGTTGGCGGCGCGGACGCCGGCCAGGACCTCGGTCGCGGCGTCGAGGCCGGTTACCGTAAGGGCCTCGGCGGCGGCGCCGAGGGCGGCGGCGACGGCCTTCTGGTAGCCGTCGGACACGGCGAGCTGCGCGGCGAAGGAGCCGAGGACGCCGCGGAAGCGTTCCCGGTCCGCGAGGACCGCCGCGGTCGCGTCGACGCCCTGCCTCAGGGTCTCGCTGAGCGCGCCGGCGCGGGCACGCAGGGCGGCCACGTCGCTGTTGGCAGCGCGTTCGGTTTTGCGCGCAGCCACGACACGTTCGGAGTGCTGGTTGTGCTCCGTTTGCGCCTTGTCGAGTTCGGCGGCGAGGTCGCTGCGGTCGGAGTTCCCGTCGTCGGCGACGTCCTGGACCTCGCTGTACTCGTGCCGCGCGCGCTCGGCGCGGGCACGGGCCGCCTCTGCGGCGGCGGTCAGCCGGTCGATCTCCTCGCCGGTCGCGGCGGCGCGGCTGGCGGCGGCGTCGACCATGCCGCGCAGCCGCGCGAGACGCTCGGCCCGGCCCGCGGCGGCCCTGGCGGCGTCGGCGAGCCTGCGCTCGGCGGCGGCGAGCGCGTTCTCGGCCATCGTCCGCTCGGCGACGACCTCGGCGAGCGCCTCACGGCCGTCGGCCAGGCGCTCGGTCAGCCCGGTCTCCTCGGCGCGCAGTTCGGCGGCCTGCCGCTCAAGCTCGTCCGGGTCACGGCCGGGCCGCTCCGGCTCCGGGTCGGCGGCGAGCAGCCGCACCCGCTCGGCGGCCAGGCCCTGGACCCCGCGGAGCTTCTCGGTCAGCGACGAGAGCGCGAACCACGTCTCCTGGGAGCGGGCCAGCTCGGCCGCCTGCGCCTGGACGGCCACGTCGAACGCGGCCTCCCGCCGCCTGGCGTCGGCGAGGGCCGCCTCTAGCTCGGCCCGGCGGGCGCGGATCGCGGCCTCGTCCGCCTCCTCGCGTTCGAGCTTGTCCCGCAGCCGCACGTAGTCGTCGGCGAGCAGCCGCAGCCTGGCATCGCGCAGTTCCGCCTGGATGGTGGCGGCCTTCCTGGCTACCTCGGCCTGCCTGCCCAGGGGCTTGAGCCGCCGGCCGAGCTCGCCGGTCAGGTCGACGAGCCTGGTCAGGTTGGCCTGCATCGCGTCGAGCTTGCGCAGCGCCTTTTCCTTGCGCTTGCGGTGCTTGAGTACGCCGGCCGCTTCCTCGATGATCGCCCTGCGTGCTTCGGGGCCCGCGTGCAGGATCTGGTCAAGCTGGCCCTGGCCGACGATCACGTGCATCTCGCGCCCGAGTCCGCTGTCGGACAACAGGTCCTGCACGTCGAGCAGGCGGCAGCTGTCCCCGTTGATCGCGTACTCGCTCTGCCCGGAACGGAACATCAGGCGGCTGATCGTCACCTCGGCGTAGTCGATCGGCAGGGCGCCGTCGGTGTTGTCGATGGTGAGCGCGACCTCGGCGCGGCCCAGGGGGGCCCGGTTCGTGGTCCCGGCGAAGATGACATCTTCCATCTTGCCGCCGCGGAGGCTTTTCGCTCCCTGCTCCCCCATCACCCAGGAGAGGGCGTCGACGACGTTGGACTTGCCCGAACCGTTCGGGCCGACGACACAGGTGATGCCGGGCTCAAGGCGCAGCGTGGTGGCGGAGGCGAACGACTTGAAGCCGCGCAGCGTGAGGGACTTCAGGTACACGCGCCCTCTCCTCCCCCGGAACTGCTACGCGATGCGGCTACCGTCCCGAACATTACCGCCCCAGGCGGCCAACCGCCGGAAACGGCACGGAACCGGGGAAATCCCTTGAACAAGAGGTGGCCCGCTAATGACCGCTAGGGTAAATCGGACAGACGTGGGAGCAACTCACTTATCCGCTGATGTGTTTCTTGCCACACCCGGTCCGTGAACGAATGAATGATCCCCTTTACGCTTACGCGAATGCACATAGCGTAACCCATGACTCCGCATAACAGTCAAACCGGACAGCGAAACCGCCGCGGACTACTGCCAGCCACCGGTGGAGTCGCAAATGCGGCGCGACGCGGCGGACCTCGGTCTGGCGGTGAAACTGCCGCTCCGCGCGGTCGTCTGACGTCGGGTGCGCCAGCTACCGCTTCCGCGGCGGGGCTCGTCGGCCGAGGTTCGCAAGCCGCTCGGGTGTCAGGTTTGCGCCGTCGGGGGAACGGTGCGAGTGCGCTGACGCGGCCTCGTTCGCCGGCCTTGACCGGCCTGGCCTGGCCCTGGTCTGGCCCGGCGCGGCCGTTCCGCCGGACCGGCCCGGCCTGCGGAGTGCCCGGAAGAACAGCGGTTCCGGGCGGGCCGCGAAGCGGGAAGCCCGGCAGCGCCCGCGGTGTGCGGGCTGTGAAGCGCCCGCTTTCTGGATAGCGAGCGGACCGAGACAACGATAAGGGACGCCGGAAAGGGCGTCCCTTGTTCGTTCTTTACTTTGTGCCTAACCGGGCCCGCGGGTCGCGGGCTGAGCAGCGCTACCTGAGATCGTCAGGTGAGCGCGGGCTCACGGTCGAGCGCGAGCACGTCTTCGTCGTGCGCCACGGCAGCGAGGGCGTCGTTCTCTTCCTGGAGCCGCACTAGCTCGGCTTCCAGGTCGCGAACGCGCTGCTGCAAGCGACGCATTTCGGAGACCATGCGCGGATCGGGGCCGCCGACGTGGCCGAATAGAGCCTTCGACATGGTGAAAGGTCCTCCACACTGAGTGACCAGAGTGGGCACAATGTGAACCGCACGCCCATGCGTGCGGGCAACAGTTACAGGGTCTCACCATGGCCTATCGCGGTCAAGTTGAGTACAGCCTGTCACCCGTTATGTTGCTTATCTTACCAAAGATGCGGCCATGAAACAAACCATCACGCGCACATAACCCCTACATCTAGGGCCCTTTCGCTTGTGGGATGCTACCAGTGGACGTCCTCGGGTGACGGACCTCACCTCTCATCAGGCCACAAATCACCCGGAACCGCTAGCGCGATCCGGCAGCCTGTGCTGCCCCCGCAACGCGTTGCGGGGTGCGCTCCGTCGACCCGCGGGGAGGCCGCTGGCAGTGCGGGCAACTGTAGGACGACCGGTTCATGAACGTCTCGCGACGGACGGGCGTGCCGCAGCGCGGGCACGGCTCCCCTTCCCGGCCGTAGGCGTTCAGCGACCGGTCGAAGTAGCCGCTTTCCCCGTTCACGTTCACGTAGAGCGCGTCGAACGACGTGCCGCCGGACTTGAGTGCTTCGGTCAGCACCTCGCGGACGGCGTCAAGCAGCCGCGACACCTCGCCCCGCTTGAGCGTCTGCGTCGGCCGGGCCCAGTGCAGCTTCGCCCGCCACAGCGCCTCGTCCGCGTAGATGTTGCCAATTCCGCTGATCAGCGACTGGTCAAGCAGCGCCCGCTTGACCTCTGTCCGCTTGCGCGTCAGCCGCGCCGCGAAATCCTTGGCGTCGAAGGCAGCCTCGAGCGGGTCAGGCGCGATGTGCGCGATCGGCGCGGGCACCAGCCGCCTGACCTCAGCCCCGTCTGCCGCCGGCGCCGCGGTCACGAGCATCAGGTGGCCGAAGGTGCGCTGGTCGGTGAAACGGAGGTCGGGGCCGCCGTCGGTGAACGTGAAGCGGGCGCGGACGTGCGGTGAGAGCGGGCGGTCCGGGTCACCGACCAGCAGCTGACCGCTCATCCCCAGGTGCGCGAGGAGCGCCTCGGTGTCATCGAGGGCGAACCAGAGGTACTTGCCGCGGCGCTCGGCGCGCAGGAAGGTGCGGCCGGTCATCGCGTCGGCGAACCCCTCCGGTCCGGCCGGGTCACGGCGCACCGCGCGCGGGTTCAGCACCGTCGCGGTCGCCACCGTGCGTCCCACCACGTGCCGCTCTATCCCGGCACGAACCGTCTCCACCTCTGGCAACTCAGGCACGGTACCTCCAGCCCGCCGCGACGCGGCCACTTCCTATTAGTTCTAGCGTCCCGCTCGACTTCCTATCACTTCTGTGGCCATATTCCGGACATAACGGGCGGGAAAGTGACGGAAACTGATAGGAAGTCGAAAAAGTAGTCAAAACTAATAGGAGGTTGCCGGTCGACGCCGTTAACAAGTCGGATATTTGTGATGTGTAGTGGCTGCTGTTAAACAGAACGAAGGCGGACCCGAGGGGATCCGCCTCTATAGCGGCCTGAGCACCGTTTTTATGCCGAGGTCGAGGCGCTCGAGGCCGGCAGGCCCGGGCCGGGCTGGCGCGCGTCGACAGCACGTTCATGCCATGGAGCGGCTGCGTGCCAGGCCGGTTAGCAGGGACCGGATGAGTGGGCCGCATCTCGCACGGTGAAAGGGCCGGCTGACGCTGACTTGCTGGTGCCTGCTGTACGCGCATGGCGATAGCGCTACCGGACGAGACCCGGGCAAAGGCCCAGGGGCTAGCTAGGAGTCGGCTTGGTCCGAAGGTGGGTCCGGGACTGGCCGGGAGGGCACCGCGTCGCGTAGTGGCGAGGCAGGGCCTTCGGCCGGTGCTCCTCCGGGGCCGGCCACGTCTGCAGACCTGGCGTCAGCCGCATCGGGCGCCGTCGCACCGGAGTCCGGAGCGGACGCGCCTGGCGGCACCTGCGGAAAACCGGGAACGGTTGCGCCGGAGGCCGAGACGCCTGGCGAGGCCGGATTGACCGCGCTCGGGGCCGGAGCAGGTGGAGAGGCGGGGGGCGGGGGCTGGGAAAACCGGAACCGTTCGGGGGCCGGGGGGGTTTGATCTTTTTCTTGGTCTTTTTCCGCGGTGATCGAGCGGTAGGCGACCTCGGCGGCCAGTTGCTCGGCGGCCTTCTTTGAGCGGCCTTCGCCGGCGCCCAGTTCCCTGCTGCCCACCTTGACCACCGCGCGGAACAGCTTCTGGTGGTCGGGGCCGCTGTCCTTGACCTGGTACTCGGGCACGCCAAGGCCACGGTCGGCGGTCAGTTCCTGGAGCGACGTCTTCCAGTCGAGGCCGGCGCCGAGCAGCGACGAGCGCGCGATGACCGGGTCGAAGAGCCGGTGCACGAGGTCACTGGCCGCCGACAGGCCGCAGTCGATGTACGCCGCGCCGATCACCGCCTCGAGCGTGTCGGCGAGGATCGACGGCTTGTCCCTGCCGCCGGTCCCCTCCTCGCCCCGGCCGAGCCGGACGAACGAGCCGAGGCGCAGCTCGCGGGCGACTTCGGCGAGCGCGTTCATCTGCACGACCGCGGCGCGCAGCTTCGCGAGCTGGCCCTCGGGCAGGTCAGGGTGACCCTTGTACAAGGTGTCAGTGACCACAAGGCTCAGCACCGAGTCGCCTAGGAACTCAAGCCGCTCGTTGGTCGGCAGGCCGCCGTTCTCGTAGGCGTACGACCGGTGGGTAAGCGCACGCTCCATGATGTCCGAGGTAATGGGCACGCCGAGAGCGCAGAGGAGTTCAGCGGGGTTTCCCGCTTCGGTTCCGTCTCCGTCGTTACGTCTTCCGCTCACCGGCGCTCCCTGTTACATGTCAGGGTCAGGCCGGGTTCAGGACCTGCCGGCGGCGGTAAGTTCCGCACGTGGGGCAGGCGGCGTGCGGCAGCTTCTGGCTGTGGCACTGCGGGCACTCGACCAGCGTCACCGCGGCAGCCTTCCACTGCGCGCGGCGGGAGCGGGTGTTGCTGCGCGACATTCTCCGCTTGGGAACAGCCACTTCGGCTCTCCTGTCAGTCTGCTACTCAGTTGTGTCGTGAATATCTAGCTTTGCGAGCAGACCCCAGCGGGGGTCTACTTTGTCGCCGTGCCCGTGGTCAGGGCCGACGTCTGCGAGCTTCGCGCCGCATTCGGCGCACAGTCCCGGGCAGTCGTCACCGCAGAGCGGCGACAGCGGCAGGGCGAGCACCACAGCATCGCGAAATGCTGGCTCCAGGTCAAGGAGGTCGCCGTCGAGGAAGCGCTCCTCGCCGTCGTCCTCGTCCTCACCCGGGTCCGGCAGGTACCGGTAAAGCTCCTGGAAGCTGACCTCGATCTCGGAGGTCAGCGGGTCCAGGCAGCGCGCGCACTCGCCGGTTAGCGGGGCGACCGCCGAGCCAGTGACGAGCACACCCTCGGAGACCGCCGCAAACCGCAGGTTGAGAGCAACGTCCGCACCGGCAGGCACCAAGACTAGCCCAGAACCGAGACCGCCCGGCGCAACCGCCGCGCGCTTCTCGTCCCTGAACTCGCCCGGCCCCTTGCCGAGTACCCGCATGTCGAACACGAAGTCACCGCTGCCACGGGGGTGAGAGTGGGCTGGCTTGCCGCCCTTTTGCATCTGACTCGCCTGACCCGAACCCTCGCCGTGTGCACCGGGCACCCCGCGCTCGACCGATTTACCGTTTCCCTTGGACATCACAGTTTATCGTGTAGATGATTGCCTGACCGACGGATTAGCGTACCGCTGACCCCACGCTATTCCCAACTCCGTACGGAGTCACCCCGAAGCGCCGGCCCGTTGCGGACCGGCCTGACACGGATGGGGCCGCTGTGACCAGGCCCAGCCCCACCTACACCGGGGATGAAGCACGGACGGACGGACGCTCCGGGGAGCGTTCAGGTGTCCGGGCCAGTCGCAGCTTTTGTGCGCCCGCCCGGGCCTGTCATGGTCGCGGTCTTCGCGATCAGGCCCGGCCGGGCGCACACCGGGGGGTACGGGGGGTCGTCACCCCGGAGGACAACAGCTACGCCTCGGCGAGGCGGGCGTGCAGGCGGCCGAGGACGGGCTCGGGAACCAGGCCGCTGACGTCGCCGCCGTACTTGGCGATCTCCTTGACCAGGCTGGAGCTGAGGAACGAGTACAGCGGGTTGGTCGTCATGAAGAGCGTCTCGATCTGGGCGAGCCGGTAGTTCATCTGTGCCATCTGCATCTCGTACTCGAAGTCGCTGACCGCCCGCAGGCCCTTCACGATGATGTTGACGCCGTTCGCCACGCAGAAGTCCACGGTCAGGCCGTGAAAACGCTCCACCCGGACGTTGCCGTAGTCCTTGGTCACCTCGGTGAGCATCTCGACCCGCTCGTCCACGGTGAAAAGGGACTTCTTGGTGATGTTGATGAGAACGGCGACGATCACTTCTTCGTGCAGGCCGGCTGCCCGGCTGATGACGTCCAGGTGACCGTTTGTTACCGGGTCGAACGAACCAGGGCATACCACTCGCGCCACGCGGCATCACTCCTCATGCGCCCGGAGCGGGCGCGTCAAGCGACGGCCCCGGCACGGCTGCCCGCGGCTGACCCGCTTGACCCGCCTCCGTGCCGCTGCCGTACCAGCCGTACCAGAAGGTGGCCTCACCGTACCTTCGCGACTTTCCCTCGGCATATCCGGGGGGCCAGTCAAACGACCCCGACCTGGTCGCGCGCTCCACCACGACGAGCGCGCCGTCGGCCAGCCAGCCGCCGTCGCGCAGCAGGGCGAGCACTTTCGCCACCGCCTCGCCGGTGACCGCGTACGGCGGATCCGCGAACACGAGGTCGTAGCCGCCAGGGGGCTGCCGCCGGCGCTCGTCCCGCGGGCGGGCAAGCAGCCGTTCCACCCGGTCGGCCGCCACGGTCGCGCCGGGCAGGCCCACCGCCTTGGCGTTAGCCTTGACGACCGCCGCGGCGCGGGCGTCTGACTCGACGAGCAGCACGCTCGCCGCGCCGCGCGACAGCGCCTCCAGGCCGAGCGCGCCTGAACCCGCGTACAGGTCCATGACGTGCACGCCGTCGAGGTCGCCGAACTCCGACACGACCGAGGCGAACAGGCCCTCCCTGGCCCGGTCGCTCGTCGGCCGGGTCGCCGTCCCCGGCGGCACGCCGAGCCTCCGGCCTCCCGCTGTGCCTGCGATGACGCGTGTCACGGCGTGACCCCTCAGGCCTTGTCAAGGAACTCGGCGCGGCGGTCGCCGAGGAAGTCGTCGATCGCTTCCTTGAGTGCCGGATGGGCGGCGAGGCCCGGGTCGGGCGCGACCAGCGCGGACGCTTCCTCGCGGGCCGACGCGATCAGATCCTCGTCGGCGAGCAGGCGCAGCAGCTTGAGGCTGCTGCGGCGGCCCGCCTGAGCCGAGCCGAGCACATCGCCCTCGCGGCGCTGCTGCAGGTCGAGCCGGGACAGCTGGAAGCCGTCCAGGGTCGCCGCCACCGCGTCAAGCCGCTCCCGGGCCGGGCTGGCCGACGCTGCCTCGCTAACCAGCAGGCACAGGCCCGCGTTGCGGCCCCGGCCGACCCTGCCGCGCAACTGGTGCAGCTGGGAGACACCGAACCGCTCCGCGTCCATGATCACCATGACGGTCGCGTTGGGCACGTCCACACCGACCTCGATCACCGTGGTCGAGACGAGAACGTCGATGTCCCCGGCCGCGAACGCGGACATCACCCGGTCCTTCTCGTCCGGGGTGAGGCGTCCGTGCATGATGGCGACGCGCAGCCCGGACAGGGCCCCCTCGGCGAGTTCCGGTGCCACGTCAAGGACGGCGAGCGGCGGGCGGCGCGCCTCCTGGGTCTCCCCCGGCGCATCCTCTCCGGCCAGTCCGGCCGCGAACGTATCCGCGTCGGCTCCGGCCGCCGGCTCGGGGGTATCGGCGCCGTCGTCGTCATCGTCGGCGTCGCCGATGCGCGGGCACACCACGTACGCCTGACGGCCCGCGGCGACCTCCTCGCGGACGCGCTGCCACGCCCGCTCGAGGTAGTGCGGGCGTTCCAGGGCGGGCACGACGTGCGTCGCGATCGGCGAGCGGCCGGCCGGCAGCTCGGACAGCGTCGAGACCTCAAGGTCGCCGAACACGGTCATCGCCACGGTGCGCGGGATCGGCGTCGCGGTCATCACCAGGACGTGCGGCCGCGACCCGGTGGTCTTCTCGCGGAGGGCGTCGCGCTGCTCGACGCCGAACCGGTGCTGCTCGTCGATGACGACCAGGCCAAGGTCGGCGAACTGAACCTGGTCCTCGAGCAGCGCGTGGGTGCCGATGAGGATGCCGGCGTCGCCGGTGAACACGTCGCTCAGCGCGCTGCGCCGGGCCCGGACGCCCGTCGAGCCGGTGAGCAGGGCGACCCTCGTCGCCTGGTCGCCGCCGGGCCGGCCGGCCTCCAGCTGACCAGCGCTGGCAAGCGGGCCGAGCAGGGCGGTGACCGAGCGGTAGTGCTGCTGCGCCAGAACCTCGGTGGGTGCGAGCAGGACAGCCTGCCCGCCCGCGTCGACAACCTGAAGCATCGCCCGCACCGCGACGACCGTCTTGCCCGACCCGACCTCGCCCTGGAGCAGGCGGTTCATCGGGTAGGCGCATGCCAGGTCGCGGGCGACGACCTCACCGACGGACCGCTGGCCGTCGGTGAGCGTGAACGGCAGGCGCCGGTCGAAGGCGGCGGCGATCCCGTCGTCGATCGGAGGCCGGGGCACCGCCGGCATCGCCGCGGCAGCGTGCCGCCGCTGAGCCAGCGCGGCCTGCATGGTGAACGCCTCGTCCCACTTGAGCCGCTTGCGCGCGCGCCGCAGGTCGTCGCGGTCCGTCGGCCGGTGTATCGCCCGGAGCGCCAGTTCCCGCGGCCAGAGGTCGTGCTTCGCGCGGGTCTCCGGCGGTATCGGGTCCTCGCTGGGATCGAGGGTTTCCAGGACGGCGCCGATGTGCCGGGAGATCGTCCACGAGGTCAGCTTGGCGCTCGCCGGGTAGACCGGGATCAGCTCGCTGGCGAACTCCTCGGCCAGTTCTGTGGTCATGCGGTCGTCGGCGGACGAGACCGGCAGCAGCTCGTACTCGGGGTGGACGAGCTGGCGGCGGCCCCGGAAGCTGGACACCGTGCCGGCGAACAGCGCGAGCGCGCCCTGCTGCAGCTGCTTGGCGTGGAACCCGACGCCCGCGAAGAAGGTGAGCTGCAGCTTGCCCGTGCCGTCCGTGACAATGACCTCAAGCCGCTGCTTGTACGGGCCCCGGCCGCGGGGCGCGTGCGGCTTCTGCCCCGGGACGGTGCCGCCGATGACGCTGGACATGGCAACCCGGGCAAGAACGGTGACGTGGTCGCCTTCGCTCAGCGAGTCCAGCGGGGTTAGCTCGCCCCTGGTGTAATAGCGGCGGGGGTAGTGGCGCAGCAGGTCACCGACCGTCCGCAGGCCGAAGACCTTCTCGAACGTGTCGCTCGCTCTTTTGCCCAGCACCTGGACCAGTGGATCGCGGAGCGTGGTCACGTGGCCCAGCATAGGAGCGCACACTGACATTCCGGGTCACCCGGGTGGCGAGGTACTCCGCACGAGGTACTCGCAGCGGTCTGGCAGCGCGGTCTGGCAGCGCAGTCGGTAGCCAGCATAGGAGCGGCCGCCGACATTCGGGCGGCGGACGCCCTCGCGTGCCCGGTTCGCGCGGGGGGCGCGACGTCGGGTATGCTTCGCGGGCTGCCTCTGTTCCGTGCTGGTGTCGTAATCGCCGCCGGGCGAGGCGCTGACAGACTCTACCAATCCGACTAATGGAGGCAGCCGTGGCTTCCGTCTGCGACGTTTGCGGCAAGGGGCCGGGCTTCGGCAACAACGTGTCGCACTCGCATGTCCGCACCCGCCGTCGCTGGAACCCGAACATCCAGACTGTTCGGGCGATCGTGTCCGGCACGCCCAAGCGCCTGAACGTGTGCACCTCCTGCATCAAGGCCGGCAAGGTCACCCGCTAGGCTAGGAGCCCGCTAAATTAGCCCGATTCCGGTCCTACTTGCCGGATCTTGCCTGGTCACTGGCATGACCGCACGCCCGGGCGGCGCTAATTCAGACTCCTGGGCACCGTTCTTCCACGAGCCGGGCCGTCCTCGGGGCGGCCCGGCTCGTGTCATGCCCGCCGTCAGGTGTGCGGCGCGCCGGAAGTGCTAGCGGAAGTGCTGCCAGCCGCCTGGGCCCGGGTGCGGGGTGCCGTCTACCGTGACGCCGGCGCCTGCGAGGACCGCTCCGATAACGCGCCAGCGGTCTGGCAGCACCGTGCCCGGCGAGAACGTGGCGACCAGGGCGTGATCCTCGCCACCGGTCAGCACCCACTCCAGGGCCATCGCCGCGACGGGATCTTGCCCCGCTATACGGGCGGGAGGGTCCGGGTGCCTGGCGGCCGGAGAGTCCCGCTGGGCCGTCGCCGCCAGGCTCGGGGACGGGGCCGTCGCGGACAGGAACGCCGCCGCTTCGCGGAGGGCGGCACCGACGGCGAGCGCGGAGCTGCTGATGTCGATGTGGACTCCGCTCCCGGCGGCCACGTGGCCGAGGTCGGCGAGGAGCCCGTCGCTCACGTCGATCATCGCTGTCGCGCCGAGGAGTGCCGCCTCGGGGCCCGCGTCGTAGGGCGGCGCGGGGCGCCGGTGGGCGGCCGCGAGTTCCGCCAGCGCACCCGGGAACCCGGCGGCGCGTGCGCCGCCCGGCGGCGGGGCCGGGAGGTCAGCAGCGTGTCCTGGGGACAGCGGCGCGGGCGGGGAAGGGTCGGCGGGTTCCCGCGCGGTGTCCGCTCCGCCGTCGGGCGCAAGGCCGGCGGAGAGCAGGGCGAAGCCGGCGGCGGAGCGGCCGAGCGGGCCGGCCACGGCCACCAGGTCGCCAGGCCGGGCACCGGAGCGAAGAACCGGAGGGCGGCCCTGCAGGTCGCCGAGGGCGGTCACGGACAGGGTCACAGACTCCGCGCGGGCGGTGTCGCCGCCGACGATTCCGGCTCCGGCGCGGACGGCCTCGGACGCTAGCCCGGCGGCCAGGTCCGTCGCCCAGCGGGCCGGGAGCGTGCCCGGCGTGGCCAGGGCGACGAGCAGTGCCGTGTTCACCGCGCCCATCGCCGCGATGTCAGCCAGGCTGCGCGCGGCGGCCTTCACGCCGATGTCGTATGCCGGCGACCAGTCCCGGCGGAAGTGCCTGCCCTCGATCAGCAGGTCGACGGCCGCGACCACGCTGCCGGACGGGGCGGCGACCACCGCGGCGTCGTCCCCGATGCCGACCGAGGTCAGCGGGCCCGCGGGCATCCGCGCCTTCAGGGCCGCGATAACCCCCCACTCGCCCAGGTCCGCGACGGACCCGTCATCACCTGCGATCTCGCCGCCTCCACGCACCGCGCCAAATCCGGACGCCTAAGCCTAGCCAGGGCATCACGGGCGGCAGGGCGGCGCGTCACCGGTAACGCACCTGCACCGGGAGCTCCCGTCCGGGCAAGCGCGCGTGCAGAGAATCAGGCAAGGGCCCGCAGCACGCGAATTCCGGACCCTTAAGCCCAGCCACGGCATTACCGTGCTGCGGCGCGTTACCTGTAACGCCCCGTACCGCGAATGCCTGTCCGACCAGGCGCGCGTGGCCGCGGAAGGCCGTCTGAGCCAGCGCCCGTGCAGGTGGGCTGTGCAGAAGATTGTTGCAAGCGCACGTTGCGGGGCACTCGCGCAGAAGAACCCCTAATTAAGCAGAAAAACTGCCGACCGGTATGAAACAGGTCTGGACCATTGCTGTACCGTGACAGTTCAGGGCGGCAACGTACGCTGCCCCCCGGGAGGACGCCATGGTGGAGGCATACATCCTCGTCCAGACGGAGGTCGGCAAAGCCGCCGACGTGGCACGGCAGATCGCGGAGATCGCCGGAGTCATGCAGGCGGAGGATGTCACCGGCCCCTATGACGTCATCGTGCGCGCCCGCGCCGAGAACGTGGACGAGCTCGGCAAGCTGGTCGCGGCCCAGATCCAAGCGGTCGACGGCATCACGCGGACACTGACCTGCCCGGTGGTGCGGATCTAGGAGTCCGCTGAATCCATAGCTCGGGGCAGTGGTTCGCCGGCCGGCAGACTGGCTCTGCCGGCGGTTGTCCCGTGAGACGGTGTAATTCAGCGGGCTCCCGGCTAGACGTCGGCGAGGAGCTCACCCGCGAGCGCCGTGGTCTTCGGGCCTGCCCCGAGAGCAAGGGCCGCGCGCAGGTCGTCTGGCGTGTCCACGTCCCTGCGCAGGCCCGCCGTGTCATCAACCTCGAGTTCGGCGGCCCCCGACGCGGCGTGCCGCGCCCTGGACGCTCCGCCGAATAGCGGGCGGAACTCACCGCCAGGCGGAACCGCGTACATCGTCGTGCCGACGCCTGCAGCGTCCGGCACGAATGCCGCCCGGCCCGGGATAGCGCCCGCGGCGCGCAGCGCCGCGGCAAGTTCGGCCGGGCTGAGCGCGGGCAGGTCGGCGGTAAGCGCCGCAAGCCCGGTCCCTGGCCAGCGCCGTGCCGCCACCGCGGCGCCGTGCCGCAGCGCCGCGTTCAGCTGGTCCTGCACGCCCATGGCGACCGGGCCGTCAGCGCTGCCGTTGAGTACGAAGCCATTGAGGTCAGGGAGACCGGGCTGCCGGTCGGCCGGCTCTTCGGGAACGACGATCGCGCCGAGTCCAGCGAGCAGCGATGCTGCCTCCCGGTCGGACGTGACCACCACCACGCGCGTCACCTCAGGGCAGTCAAGCACGGCGGCCACAGTGTCCGATGCCAGGGCGAGCGCCAGTTCGCGACGGCGATCCCCGGCTAGGACGGCGAGCCGCGACTTGGCGCGGGCGAGTACCTTGACTGGCAGCAGAACTGTCCAGCTAAAGCGGGCAGACTGAGTCATCTAGACGGAACCTTGTACTTTTTGATCATGCCGGCCGAGTGGGAACCTTGGGGCAGGGCAAGAACGACAAGGTTCCGGATGGCCGGCAAACTTGGAAGTATGACGTGCGGTACCGGACCACGGGAAGGCCTCTCGGATGAGCAAGTCTTACTCGCCTGCGTGGCGGTTGTTCACCGTCATCGTGTTTCGACCCCTCCTGCATGTGCTGGTCAGAAACAAGTGGGCGGGCCGGGAGAACATTCCCAAGACCGGCCCGGTGATCATCGCGCCGAACCACATGTCCTACGCGGACTGGGGTACCGACTCCCTGTTCTTCTATGAGTCCGGACGCTACCCGACGTTCATGATCAAGGCGTCGGCGTTCAAGGTGCCCTTCATCGGGAAGCTCCTCTACGGCTGCGGCCAGATCCCGGTCAACCGCGGCGCGAAGGACGCGGCTCAGGCACTCAAGCAGGCCGAGCAGGAGCTGGCCGAGGGCGCGGCGGTGATCATCTACCCCGAGGGGACGGCGACCCGCGACCCGGAGCTGTGGCCCATGGTGGCCAAGACCGGGGTCGCCCGGCTGGCCCTGGCGACCGGCGTGCCGGTGATCCCCGTCGCCCGCTGGGGTACCCAAGACGTCCTCCCTTACGGCAGCAAGAAGGCCAAGCTATGGCCACGTCAAACCGTGCGTACGGTAGCCGGCAAGCCAGTCGACCTATCGGAATGGGCCGGCAAGGCGAACTCGGCGAGGGCCCTGCGCGCCGCCACCGACGCGATCATGAGCGAGGTGACGGCCCTGGTGGCGTCGCTGCGGGGCGAGGAACCGCCCGCCGTCGCGTACGACCCCGCGAAATCAAGCCAGCCGAAGCAGCTTGCGGACCCCGGATCACCGGCAGCTGGAGCGGCGCAGTGAACGAGGCGGGGTACCGGGGCTCGTCCCGCCGAAGGACGAGAGTCCTCTCATGAAGGCGGCCGTGCTCGGCGCGGGGTCCTGGGGGACCACGTTCGCCCAGGTGCTCTGCGACGCGGGGACGCCGGTGACGCTGTGGGCGCGGCGGGCGGACGTCGCCTCGGCGGTCAACGGCGCCCACGAGAACCCCCGCTACCTGCCGGGCATCCGGCTGCCTTCGACGCTGACCGCGACAACGGACGCCCCCCGCGCCCTTGACGGCGCGGACCTGGTGGTGCTCGCGATCCCGGCGCAGACGGTCAGGGACGGCCTGACGGCGTGGGCGCCGCACATCCCCGACGGGGCGCTGCTCGTGTCCCTCATGAAGGGGATCGAGCTTGGCTCCCGCAAACGGATGAGCGAGGTCGTGCTCGAGGTACTGGGTGTCCCGCAAGCACGGGTGGCCGTGGTCTCGGGGCCGAACCTTGCGCGCGAGATCGCTGAACGGCAGTTCGCCGCGTCAGTCGTGGCCTGCTCCGACGAGGAGTCGGCCCGCGTGCTCCAGCACGCGTGCCACACCGGGTACTTCCGGCCGTACTGGAACACCGATGTCATCGGCTGCGAGCTCGGCGGGGTGGTGAAGAACATCATCGCGCTCGCGGTCGGCATCGGGGTCGCGCTCGGCCTCGGAGACAACACCAAGGCGACGCTGATTACCCGCGGGCTCGCCGAGATGGCCAGGCTCGGCGAGGCGATGGGCGCCGACCCGCGGACGTTCGCCGGCCTCGCCGGGATGGGTGACCTGGTGGCGACCTGCTCATCGCCGCTGTCACGGAACCGGCACTTCGGCGAGTACCTCGGACAGGGCCTGAACGTGGCCCAGGCGAAGGAGCTGACCACGCAGACCGCCGAAGGCGTGACCTCGTATGCGCCCGTACTCGAACTCGCCCACAAGTACGGCGCGGAGATGCCGATCACCGAAGTGGTCGGGGCGGTGATCACCGGCCGGGTCTCGGTCAGAGACGCGGCGGCGGTGCTCATGTCGCGTTCGGCCAAACCGGAGTGGTACGGCACCGAGGGGCCACTAGGGTCGTGACCGGGGGATCGTGCTTGACCTTTATGGAGCCTGAGACGTGGAGATAGCTCGAAGGCAGCTCGGGGAGAACACCAGGGCGGTGCACCTGCCACCGCCGCCAGATACCGCGCAGCGACCGCTCGGCACGCCGGTCTACCGGACGGCGGCGTGGGCGTTCTCGTCCGCGCAGGAGTACGCGGCGGTGCTCAACGACCAGGTGCCCGGCTACAGCTACAGCCGGATCGATAACCCGACCGTCGACGCCTTCGCCCGCGCGGTGGCCGCGCTCGAGGGGGCCAACCTGCCGCGCTGGCCAGCCGCCCAGGCGTTCGCGTCGGGCATGGCGGCCATCTCCGGGGTGCTGTGGACGTTCGCCAGGGCGGGCGCGCACGTGGTGGCCTCCACGGCGGTCTACGGCGGCACGTACAGCCTGCTGCGCAACGTGCTGAGCAGGTTCGGGGTGGAGACGGACTTCGTGGACATCACCGACCTCGACGCGGTTCGCGCCGCGATGCGGCCCGCGACGCGGATCATCTACGCGGAGACGATCGCCAACCCGACGACCGCGGTGGCGGACCTGCGCCAGCTCGCGGAGATCGCGCACGAGCACGGGGCGCTGCTCGTCGTCGACTCCACGCTCGCACCGCCCGTGATCTGCCGGCCGCTTGAGCACGGAGCCGACCTGGTCGTGCACTCCGCGACCAAGTACATCGGCGGTCACTCCGACGTCACCGGCGGTGTCGTCACCGGTTCGCTTGACCTCATCACCCAGGTCCGGGCGACGCGGATCGACACCGGCGGCTCGCTGTCGCCGGACGACGCGTTCCAGCTGCGCCGCGGGCTTGAGACGCTGCCCGTGCGGGTGCGCCGCCAGTGCGCCACCGCCTCGGTCTTCGCCGCCACGCTGGTCAAGCACCCCGCTGTCGCGTTCGTCGACTACCCGGGGCTTGCGGCGCACAGGGGTCATGAGCTGGCCCGGCGGATGTTCGACGCCGGCCCGGAGGGTGTCAGGTTCGGCGCGATCGTTACCGTCACGCCCTACGGTGGCCGCGAGGCGGCGCTCGCGTTCGCCAGCGCACTCCGGCTGTCGGCCGCGGCTTCGTCGCTCGGCGGGACGCACACGGTGGTGTCGCACGCCGCGTCCACCACGCACCGCCAGCTGGACGACCGCGCACTTAGCGCCGCCGGCATCGACCCCGGAGCGGTCCGCTTCTCCATCGGACTCGAAGACTCGGAAGACCTGATCAGCGATGCCTTCATGGCCCTGGAGAGGCTCGGCCGCAGCCGCCTGGATGAAAGCGGATAGACATCTGCCGTGCCCCGCCGGAGGGCATGAGATTAACAACGGAGGGTTATAGGATGCACTGGTTCCGCTGGTTCTAGCGCGGGCTCCAAGCGTCCTGTTGCCGGGCCTGGGAAAAGAGGACGTCATCACCCATCGGTACCTCCGCAACGCGGGGGAACCTACCTACGATGTCGAGGAGCGCAGGTACATCAACGTCTCGTCGGACCTGCGCGATGATGTCGATATCGACGCCCTTTTCACGAGGTTTTATCAAACCAACCGATGGGGGTCGGAGGAGACCCGGTCCGGGACCGGATCAGAGCGGTCCAGGATGCAGCAGGTCGTCCGTGACCTCAGCCGGCTTATCCGCGACCTGAACATCCGGTCCGTACTCGACGCCCCGTGCGGGGATTTCAACTGGATGCAAGACGTCGGTCTGGCGGGCGTCGACTACACGGGCTGCGACATCGTCGAAGAGCTGATCGAAATCAACTGTGCCAGGTACCGCAGGCAGGGCACAACTTTTCAGAAGCTGGACTTCACCGTTGACCCGCTGCCGCGGGCTGACCTGATCCTGTGCCGCGACGCTTTCGTCCACTTTTCATACCAGCGCGTGTCGGCGGCGCTGGAGAAATTCTGTGCTAGCGGCTCGAAGTACCTGCTCACCACGAGCTTCGTGAAGACAGAGACGAACATTGATATCCACACGGGATGGTGGCGGCCGATCAACCTGCAACGCCCCCCGTTCTGCCTTCCCGAGCCGCTCGACATGCTTTCTGACGGGGACTCCGACGACCTCTACAAGGACAAGGTTCTCGCCTTGTGGGATCTTGAAGCTCTCCCCTGCTAAACCACACAAGCAGGAACGTGCCTACCGCGTGACCATGTCCAGAGCCTGACGGGCCGCGATGCTGTCTGGGTGCCGGGCGCCGAGCACTGCGCGGCGGCCCTGGTACACCGCACGGAACTCAGCCTCCGCCTCCTGTCGGGACCCGCGCTCGACCAGCAGGTCAGCGAGCCCGTGGCGGACGGCAAGAGTGCCAGGATGACGAGCGCCGAGGACCTCAACGCAATCGGCCAGCAC
>Ga0335073_10000457_pt1 | contig 52225 bp, 41 predicted proteins | sample Lox_Sample_22_FD_207093 | JGI IMG/M metagenome (GOLD analysis project Ga0335073, IMG submission 207093) | Soil microbial communities from Loxahatchee National Wildlife Refuge, Florida, United States - Lox_Sample_2.2 | ecosystem: Environmental > Terrestrial > Soil > Wetlands | place: USA... | reverse complement strand
TCCGGGTATATCCAGGGAACCTATTCCGAACAGGATGGGACCTCGATGCGCCGCCTGCAATTCGCCGCTCGCTTCCAGTTCTGACCTGGATACTTGCGAGGGATGGCCGGACTGTGGCCATCCCTCTCCCTTTTGACTCGCTCTGTTCTTTGCCGACTACCGGAGTGTGCGAGGCAGTATCGTGTGTACAGCGTGCGGCTGTGCATCGAGTTTCCTGCGGCATGTTCCTGACGAATCGCCGCGTTTTCCGCTCAGTGCTGAGGGTGGTGCCGTGTTGAGTCGCGTCTTTTTCCCTGGGCTTGCTTTGCTCTGCTGGTTAGCAGGGGGTGTTTCTCTGCGCTCACAGGAATCGCTGCGGCCTGTTTCCGCTTTTCCGATCAGCGCGCAGGATCTCCCCGTCATTCACCGCGACGCGATGCCGGAACTGCCGTTCTCCGTCGTTGGGCCACGCGGTGCGGTGCTCGGCCAACAGGACGGAACCAGCGAGGTTTGGCTCTTCCCGTGGAAGATTTTCAGCAATTTGCGTCTGTCTGTCTCCATGCAGGATTACGCTGTGCCGATCGAAGTCAATCCCCAGGCCGCTTCCATCGACGTTCAGCCGGACGAAACGACGATCACGTATTCGCACGCCAACTTCACCATCCGCCAGATCATGCTGGCACCCAAATCCGGCAGGCCTGGCGCGCTCATCTTCTTTTCCTTCGCCGCTGTGCGTCCTATGGATGTCACGTTCAGCTTTCATCCCGACATGCAGCGCATGTGGCCGGCCGAATCGCCCGATCGGCCTTCGCCTGAATGGATCGCGTCTCCCGGGGGCTCTGGCTTTTACATCCTTCACCTCAACACCCCGGATCACGCCGCCGCTCTGGCGATCCCGACGGCTGAGCCGGGCATCCTCCCCCCCTACCAGGAACGCGCCTCATCGTGGCCGCTGCAGTTCGTCGTGCACTTCGATCCCAGGCAAGACGCAGGCAAGCTCTATCCACTGCTCATGGCCTTCGCAGACTCCAGCGACTCGACCACGAAGTCCGCCTTCGCTGCGAGCCTTGTGCAACTCGACGGTCAGGCGCAGACCATCTTCGCCGCAAATCAGTCGTACTACCGTGATTTTCTCGCAAAGCACGCCACCATCGACACACCCGACGCGCGTCTCAACGACGCATTTACGTGGGCTGAGACCGCAATCGATCAGCTTCGTGTGGAAAGCCCTGTCGGCTCGGGCCATCAGGCGCTGACCGCCGGCTTCTACGGTTCCGGCGACGCCGCGCGGCCGGGCTTCGGGTGGTTCTTCGGCCGGGACGCTCTCTGGACGCTCTACGCCGTCGACAGCTACGGGGACTTCGACACCACGAGACAGGAAATCCAGTTCCTCATCGATCATCAGCGCGCCGACGGCAAAATCATGCATGAGTGGTCGCAAACCGCGAATCTTATCGACTGGGCTTCCTTGCCGTATCAATGGGCCGCTGCCGATTCCACGCCGCTCTTCCTCATGGCGGTCAGCGACTATCTCCGCATCAGCGGCGACCGCGCGTTTGTTGCATCGATTTGGCCGAGCCTGCAGAGCGCGTGGACTTTTGAAACTTCACACGACACCGACGGCGACGGCATCTATGACAACGCTGAGGGCTCAGGCTGGGTGGAGTCGTGGGTGCCCTCGATGCCGCGCCAGGAAATCTACCTGGCCACCCTGGATGAGCAAGCCAGCCTCGCTTTCGCGCTTCTCGCCACCGCCGCTGGCCACGCAGATTTAGCCTCAGCCGCGTCGCAGCGCGCGCAACGGATCGCGCCCACCATTGAGCACGAATACTACCTTCCCGACGAGCAGAACTATGCCTTCAGCTGGAACGCCGGCCAGCGTGACGCCAGCGCCACCATCTATCCTTCCGTCGCATGGTGGGACGGCGACTTCCAGCTTGCTCATCCGGAATCCATGTTCGAGCGCTGGGCATCCGCCGAATTCTCCACCGACTGGGGCACACGCGACTTAAGCGACAGCACTTCGTTCTACGATCCCATCAGTTATCACCAGGGATCGGTCTGGCCTCTGTTCACGGGATGGGTGTCGCTCGCGGAATATCGCGCCGGGCACCCGCTCTCCGGATACGCGCACCTGATGCAGGACGCCAATCTCACCTGGGCGCAGGATCCCGGCGACGTGACCGAGCTGCTTTCGGGCCAGTTCTATCAGGTCCTCGGGCGCAGCACTGCTCACCAGCTCTGGTCCTCAGCCATGGTCGTATCACCTGTCCTGCGCGGCCTTTTCGGACTCGCGTGGAACGAGTCTGCGCATACTCTCTCCGTCACGCCGCATCTGCCGGCCACCTGGGATCACGCGAACATACGGCGCCTTCCCTTCGGCGATCGCATGGTCGACCTCAGCTTCCGGCGCGAAGGCAGGGAATTGCTCGTGAGCGCGAACGACGGCTCCCTTCGACTTGTCTCTGCGGCGCCAGGCGCCGTTTTCAAAGGTGGCGCACTCCGCATCCCGCTGCCCGACATTGAAGCCGCCACCACCGAACAGTTGCCCGAGCCCGGCTCTGAAACTCATCAGCTCAAAGTCCTCGCCGACAGCATCGGTGACCGATCCCTTACGCTGAAACTGGCCGCTCCCGCCGGCTCCACGCAGAAGCTGTCCATCCGCGAAAATCTTTCCCAGCCGCGGCTCGAGGCTCGCGACGCGCAACTCGGTGAGGCGGTCAACGGACTCCGCACCCTGGCCGTACAGTTCCCGGCCGGCTCCGGATACGTGGAAAAAACCGTAACTTTAACCTGGTGATCGCTGCATTGCCTCGTCCGACAGTCTCGCTTCTCGCTTTAGCCGCGCTCTCGCTTCCCGTCTGCGGGCAAACCACTCCCGAGTCGCTCACGTTGCAGGCTGACGTATCCTCGCTGCCGCGTTTCGGGGCGGCGCACGGCCAGGATGCTGTCCTGATGGGTTATACCGGACACGGACTCGAGGCGTGGGCGTATCCCTTCCAGCTCTTCACGCATCTCGCTTTACAAATCGTTCCGTCCGACGGATCTCCTCCCATTCAGGCTGATCCGTTCCTCCGCCGCATTGAATACCACCCCGACGCAATCGTCCGTATCTACAACGGCCCCGGATTTGAGATTCGCGAGCATCTCTTTGTCCCTCTCGATCGCCCGGGAACGGTCCTTTCCTGGACTGTGCAGAGTACGCGTCCGCTCGATCTTCGCGTGACTTTCCTGCCTGTCCTCGATCTCATGTGGCCGGCCGCCCTGGGCGGCCAGGATCTCCACTGGAACCGTGCCCTGCACGGCTACGTGATTTCCGAATTCACCACAGGATTTCGCGCCGTGATTGCTTCACCCCAGGCGGTCGACCACACACCCGTGGTCAATGCCACGCTGCGTCAGAACCTCACGCAATCCATCCTGCTGCGGCCGGAGCATGGCCGGGCAGAACTTTTCGCTGCGCTCGAGAGCAAGCCTGCTGCCGAAGGCTCTGTGCTCCAGACCCTTGAGGCTGACGAAGCACAGCTTCATGCCGCATATCAAACCCACGTTGCCGATCTCCTGAACAGCGGCTTGCAAATCCACACGCCTGACGAGAATCTCAATCGCGCCCTTGCATGGTCGCGCCTCGCGCTCGATGAAGCGTGGGTCTGCAATCCGCGCATTGGCTGCGGCAGCGTCGGCGGCTACGGTCCCTCGCGCCCGGAGCGCCGCCCTCAGTACGACTGGTTCTTCGCCGGGGACGGTCTTGTCGCCGTCCAGGGGCTCCTCTCTGCCGGAGACCTGGCACGCGCCCGCGACGAGCTGAACCTGATCCTCCATTACCAGAACCCGGCCAACGGGATGATTTGGCACGAGATCTCGCAGAGCGCTGGTTTTCTCGACTGGGCCGGCAAATACCCTTACATGTACGTCCACGTCGATATCACCTTCGATTTCCTTTCGACGCTGGCCGACTACTATGCTGCCACCGGCGACGATGCGTTCGTGCGCGATCACTGGCAGCAGATCGAAGCGGCCTATCGTTATTGCCGTTCGCTCATCGACCCGCAAACGGCGCTACCCAAAATTCCCGCAGACAAGGAAGGTGGCAATGAACAGGACCGCATGAGAGAAGACGTCGACCTCTCCGCTTCCTGGGTCACCGCGTCCGCGGCCTATGGCACTCTTGCTGCCGCTGCGGGGCATCCGGGCGAAGCGGCGGCCGCCGCCGCTCCTGCTGAAGCTGCACGGCAGGCTCTCATGGCGCGCTACTGGGACCCGCAAAAGAGCATCTGGATCGCTGGCTATTCCGCTTCCGGCGCGCCGATGACCGACGAGCGCAGCCACTCAGGCCTTCTCGGAAATGGCCTGTTTCCCACGGATCAGGAAGAAGCCACTCTCAATCGCCTCGCCGGCTCTGTCTTCGAAACGGACTGGGGCACACGCAGTATGTCTTCGGTGTCGCGCGGCTACGAGCCGCATTCGTACGCTTCCGGAAGCATTTTTGCCCTTTCCACCGCGGAGACAGCCCAGGCTTTCTGGCGCGATCATCGCCCCGCCATCGCTGCCCCGATCCTCGAATCGCTCCTGCCATGGGTACAAATGGACTCGTCCGGCCACATCCACGAAGTGGCCGACGGCGATCACTTCCAGCCGCAGGTTGAATCCGTGCCCGAGCAAACCTGGTCCTCGTCGGGATTTCTCCATGCTGCTGTTCGCGGGTTGTTCGGGCTCGATGTGCACGCCGCAGAGCACAGTCTCACCGTCGCTCCGCACCTCGATCCCCGCTGGGACCATGTTTCCCTCGCACAGATTCCCGTCGGCTCCGCGCAGGTCGCCGTCACCATCGATCAGCGCCCTCAGGAGATCGACGCGGGCTTCACGGTGCGATCCAGTCCGGTTCATATCGTCTTTGCTCCCGAGATTCCCCTGGGAGCCACGCACGTTCGCGCGCTGCTCGATGGCCGTTCCGTTCCTGTGAAACTCGAACTCCACGCCGAAGATCAGCATGCGAGGGTTGCCTGCGACCTCCGCGCTACGGCCGCTCGCGTCAAAATCCTCTTCACTGGAGGACTTCGCGTTCGCGTCCCCACCGTTACCCCCGAGCGCGGCGACGCGTCCCGCGGTATTAAGCTCACGGCGCTCCATCTCGACGGCAGAACGTTCACCCTCGACGCCGATGTGGCGAGCTCCGATCAGTCCTCCATCGAAATCGAAACTCCGTGGACAATCGCCTCGGTCCGTGGAGGCGCCGCGACGCGCATCCGCCAGAACTGGTATCGATTCACGTTCACATCACCGATTGCGGTTTCAGAACCCGCGAGCTCGACGCTTGCTTATACTCACCGCTCCATGACCGTTGCATTCCTGAATCGGTGACCGTATGAGATGGCCTGACGCGCCCAACCTCTTGCCCTTTGTCGCGCGCTTGTGCTCGGCCGCGACTCTCGCCTTCCTTCTCGCGCTCGCGACGGTCTCCTCCGCGCAGTCTCGCGCCACTCTTGTCACTGCAGACGTTACCCTGCAATTTGCTGCCGGGCCTTCCGCACCCCGGCTGCTTTCTATTCGTGGGCGCGATGGCGATCTCTGGACCAACACTACTCCCGAAACCCTCCCCGCGTCGGTTGAGCGCGGCGGACAGCATCTCCCGCTCGTCTGGCACAACATTCCCGCCGCCACCGCCGTCACTCCGCAACGCATCGCGTTCGTTTACGAGTCGCAGCAGCCACATTTGCGCCTTACCTGGGAGTGGGCGGCCCGCGCCGCCTTCGGCCCTGTCGAGCACAGTGCAGTGATCGAGAACCTAACCGCCGACGAATACTGGCTTCCGGTCCCTGACACCCTTGCCCTCTCTCTCGCAATACCGGCTGCTGCAAACTTGCGCCAACTTTATATCGAGAAGGGTGCAGGCGCGCCTTCTGCCATCGGGACCCACCTGCAGCCTCTCTCTGCCGGGTACTCCTGGATCGGCCGCTCCAGCACCTTTGCTCACCCCATCCTCGATGAGCCCCGCGAAATCATCCCGTATATGGCCGTCGACCGCGCGAACTCTTCGTCCTCCGGATGGATGGCCGGCATCGAATTCAGCGGGCGCACGCGCATCGCGCTCCGTCGCAGCGCGCGGTTCCTGACCGCGCAGTTCGGCCTCGACCCCACTCCATCACCCGCGGTCACACGCCTTGCAGCCGGCGGCAGCTTCACGGCACCAACGGTTTTCCTTGGCGCGTTTGTCGGCGGTCCCGACGGCGCCGGTAATCAGCTTCGTCCCTGGGTGCGCGCGGTTCTCGGGTCACCGCGTACCTGGTCCGATCCGCAGTATCCGCTCGTCGTCAACAACAGCTGGGGCATCGGCATGGAAATCAACGAGTCCACGGCGCACGCGATGATTGCCGACTCAGCCGCGCTGGGCTTCGAAATGTTTCATCTCGACGCCGGCTGGTTCCGCGGTGTCGGCGACTGGTATCCAAACCCAAACAAATTTCCCCATGGCCTCGCCGCAATTTCCGAGGATGCGCATGCGCACGGCGAACGCTTCGGTCTTTGGACTGACTGGACTCAGGCGGGTCTCGACACCGAGCCGGGCGCGCTCAACCTCCGCGATCCCAAAGTCCGCGACTGGCTCGTTGCCGACGTGCCTGATACCTGGAAGCCGCAGGACTTCAAAGGCCAGACCATCGACCTCGGCGTCCCCGCCGCTGCCGAATACGCATCTCGCGAAGTCGACAGGATTGTCACCAGCGATCAGCTCGATATGCTCGAGCACGACGGTTATCTCGTCGCCCAGGGATGTACCCGCGACGATCATCCCCATGCGGCACCCGATCCGCGCCACACTACCGTCGAGCACTACGACGGGGAAGACATCGTCCTCAGCTCCAACTCCACCGATGTCAGCTACCACGCGGTTCAGGCCTACTATCGCATCTACGAGCAGACCCGCCACGATCACCCCGGCCTGCTCTTCGAGATTTGCAATGACGGGGGACGAATGGTCGACTTCGGCAGCGCTGCGCACGGCGATTACTTCTCCATCACCGACAGCTACGACCCTCTCTCCAATCGCCGCGCCTTTTACGACGCCAGCTACGTTCTGCCGGCAGCCATGCTCGAAACCTACGTCGACAAATGGCCCACGCCGAGTCTTGCGAATTTTCTCTACGAACTGCGCAGCGGCATGATGGGCTGGCTTTCCATCATGCAGGACACCGTTCACTGGACGCCCGAGCAGCATTCCGCAGCCCGCGATGCCATCGCGCTCTACAAAGCGCGCCTCCGCCCACTGATTCGCGATGCGCAGCTGTTCCATATCGCGCCACGCCCGGACGGCATTCACTGGGATGGCACTGAATACTGGGACCCTGCACACCGTCACGGCGTCGTGTTCGCGTTCCATGGTTCAGCGCCGGAGGAGCCGCAGCATCGCTATTTTCTGAAGGGCCTCGATCCTGTTCGCTCCTACCAGCTTCATTTCGAGGATGGCAGCTCAAAAGACAGACGCATGAGCGGTGGCGAGCTAATGAAAAAGGGCCTTTCGGTAGTGCTGCCGCAACCACTGTCGTCGGAGCTCGTCTTCTTTGCCGAAAACTGATATTTGCCTCAATGAAGCCTGAAATTCTGACCGGATTGTGTTCTCGCCGAGCGTGCGCGCGGAGAGCTACTTTCCGATGCAGAACGTCGAGAAGATGCGGTTCAGAATATCGTCAGCCGTCGTTTCTCCGGTCAGGCTGTCCAGCTGGCGTAGCGCACCGTAGAGATCCAGCAACAACATCTCGTGAGGTACCCTTGCCGCCACCGCGTCACGGGCCGCGCTCAGCGCCGTCAGCGCACCCGTGACTGCTTCGAAGTGCCGGAGCGTTGTCAGCAGCCCCGCTTCGCTCTCTCCCGCGGGATTCCGCACCATCCCCGCCAGCGCATCGCGGAGTTCCACAATTCCTTTTCCGGTCAGAGCCGAGGTCCGCAGCACCGCTATTGCCGCTGGACGGTGACCAAACTCCCCGGTTGCATACCCAGTCGCGGCTGACTCGCCAGCCTGACGGCTGGCTGGCTGATTCAGGTCGCATTTGTTCTCGACGACCAGCACCCGCCGGCCTGACAGGCTGCCGATCAGTTCGGCTTCGTCGTCGCGCAAAGGCACTGACGCATCCAGCACGACCAGCACCACATCGGCCTCGGCCAGGGTCTCGCGGGATTTGCGCACGCCGATCGCCTCAGCCTCGTCCAGCGCTTCGCGCAGTCCTGCCGTATCCACTAACTCCACGGGAATGCCGCCCAGCGACAATCGCTCCGTCACCAAATCGCGCGTCGTTCCCGGCGCATCAGTCACGATGGCGCGCTCCCGCTCCAGCAGCCGATTGAAGAGCGAAGACTTGCCCACGTTGGGCCGACCCACAATCGCCAGTCGTAATCCCACATGCACGATGCGACCGTGCTCGAAGGAGAGCGCCAGCGTCCGCAGTTCGTCGGCGATCGCATCGATGCGAGTGATAATTTCTTCGTCCGGAGTCACCGAAACATCGTCTTCGGCAAAGTCGATCCCCGCCTCCAGCAGTGAGATTAGTTCCACCAGTTTCTCTTTTGCCGGTTGCACTCGCCGCGAGAGTGCGCCGCCCATCTGTTCCGCGGCAATGCGTGCCTGATACAGCGTTTGCGCCTCGATCAGATCCCGCACGGCCTCCGCCTGCGTCAGATCCATGCGACCGGAGAGAAAAGCCCGTTCCGTAAACTCGCCCGGTCGAGCCAGCCTCGCGCCGCCGCGCAGAGCTGTGCGCACCAGGAGATCGAGGACCACCGGGGATCCGTGGGCCGCTATCTCGATCAGATCTTCGCCGGTGTACGAGTTAGGAGCGGCGAAAAATGTGACGACGGCCTCGTCGATTTTTTCTCCGCTCTCGGGATCAGGAATCTCCACGACGCGCGCTCGCGCCGGTTCCAGTGCGAATTCCTCCGCCGCACTCCCGCTCTGGTGCCGAATCAGCCTCCCCGCAATCAGCTTCGCATGCGAACCGGAGAGGCGTACGATCCCGATGCCTCCGCGACCCGGTGGCGTCGAAATGGCGACGATGGTCTCCTGCGCAATCGCCTCGCGTTCGGTTGTCTGCGGATGAGGCTGCATGATCGCACCCTCCGTGGCGGCGCGGTGTCGCGCGAAGCGACGCTTGCTAGCGGCGCCGTCTCTCGAATCGCGGGCCGCCCCGCGGCGCCTCTACGCGATGCTGGTGCCCCTTCGGATAGGCCACCACGAACCGGTTGAGGCCTTCGCCGCTCGACGCGGTTTCCAGATCGTCATAGCCGCGAAACGCCAGGTGCAGCATCCGCCGCTCCCGCGAACTCATCGGCGCAAAGCTGTACGGCTGCCCTGTGCTGCGAACTCGCTCGGCCGCCGTCTCCGCGGCCAGCTTCAGCTCGCGGGCGCGCAGAGCTTTAAAATTCTCCGCGTCGAAGCTGATCTTGTCGTGCTCTTCGTTCTCCAGCCGCAGCGCTTTTGCCGCCACGTGCTCGAGCGCGCGCAGTAATTCGCCGCCGCGCTGCGTCAGCAGGCCGGCGTCCGGGCCCGCCAGCTCCACGTAGATTTCCCGCGCCTCGAGGCCCGCCGGATCGGCCGCGCCCGCTCCCGCCGTAATCCGATACTTCAGGCGCAGCCCGCCCAGGTTGATGAGGGTCTTCAGGAATTCTGCAATTTTCTGTGCGGCGGCGGAGTAATCTTCGATTGGCATCGACAGTTATTAGTATCGCATCCCGACGTAATTAAAGCACATCTGACATGGGGCTTCCGCTCAGTCTCCCGCTATTTTTTCGGAGGCTGTTTGCCCTGCTTCTTGGCCGCGCGCTTCGCTGCGATGGCTCGCATCTCCTTGCCCATGCTGGTGCGGTTCATCACCACCTGCTGGCCCACGCCGATCAGGTTGCTGCCTGCCCAATACAGCGCCACGCCCGAGCCTATGCTCCACATCATCACGCCGAAAATTGCGGGCATCATGAAGGCCATCATGCGCTGCTGCGCCTGATCCACCCCGGGCGACGGCATAAAGAGCTGCGACATCACCATCGAGACGATCACGAAGATCGGCAGGATATGCGTCGGATCCGCTGAGGACAGGTCCGGAAGCCACAGCCAATGTGCGTGGCGCAATTCAATCGCATATTCCAGCATCCGGTAGAAGCCCCATAGCAGCGGATACTGCAGCAACATCGGCAAACAGCTGCCGAACATATTCACGCCCTCGCTCCGCTGGAGAGCGAAGATCTCCTGGTTCATTTCCTGCCGCCGCGGATCGGTCGTCTTGTACTTCGCGTACTTGGCCTTGATCGCGTCCATCTGCGGTTGCAGGCGCTGCATCTTCAGCGACGACTTCATCATGAGGTAGCGCGTCGGCAGCATCGCCAGGTTCAGAATGAACGTCAGAACCAGGATCGACCATCCCCAGTTGGGAATGCCGTGCGTGACGAAGAAACGAAGGACCAGCAGCATCGGCTTGGCGATCCATCCCACCATCCCGAAGTTCACCACCGGCTCGAGCGATCCGCCGCCCGTGGGGTGCACCGAGTCCAGAACCTCGAGCAGTTTCGGCCCCACAAACAGCCGGGTGTGGATCGCGCCGCCATTCTGGCTTACACCGGCGCCCAACAGCGACTCCGGCACCGCGGCGCTGGCCGCAGGATGTTGCCGGTCCTTTGGAATATCGATCGTGTCGTGCAGCGTGACGACGCTCGTATCATCAGGAGCATCCGGCATAAAGATGGCGGCGAAGTACAGATCGCCCACACCTGCATAGCCGAAGGCTCCATGCAGCGTGTCTCCGCCGGAGACTTTCTTGGCTGCCTGCTGGTTGTTCTTGCCGTTTTCCAGGGTGACGAAAGTTGACGCCGCATATTCCTGCAGGGTCGTCTGGTCGCCGAGGCCGCCGGGCCAGGCCAGAAACGTCGTGACCGGCGCGCCGTTCTGAGTCACACTCACATCGGCGTGAATCACATAGCTGTTGTCGAAGCTGAAGGTCTTGTGAACCGTCAGCCCGCCCGCCAAATAGTCGAAGCTCAGCGTTGCCGGCGCGTGCAGCGTTCCCGTAGCCGACGGCACATAGAGAGACGAATTCAGCTTCCCCTTCAACCCGGCGTCGTAGGTGTAAAGCGAAAGCGGCAGGCCAAACTTGCCCTTCGCATCGGCATTCACCAGGTCGAGCGGCTTGCCATCGTCGTCTTTGTACCGCTTCAGCACCCACGACTTCACATCCGCGCCTGCGTTTGTGAAGACAATGCGATAGAGCTCGCTGTCGACGACCGTTTCGGTCGCGCTTGTGGCCTGCACCGCATTCTCAGCCTTCGCAGTCGACGACGCCCGCGATTCGGTCGCAGCGAGGGGTTGCGCGGCAGACGCCGGCGTGCTGCTCTGCGCTGTCTGCTGGCTCGCGGCTGTGGGCTGCTTTTGCTCCTGCGTCCTCTTCGGTCCCCAGTACTCAAAGGCGAAAAGCATCAGGGCGAAGACGATCAGGAAGCTCATGAGCGAGCCGGTGCCCGAACCGCCACCGCTGCCGCTGCCCTGCTGATTAGGATTTTGTATTTCTGCCAAGTCTTAGCTTCCCTGTCTCTCTATCGGATTCCTGGAACCTTCGAACCCGTCATGGACGATCCCGTCCACGCGTTCGCGTTTCCTGTGGTCGATGCATTCTTCGCTGGAACTGGATCGAATCCGCCGCGGCTGAACGGGTGACACCGCAGCACGCGCCAGGTGGCCATCAGGCCGCCGCGCAGGACGCCGTGTTCTGCCAGCGCAATCGCCGCGTATTCCGAACATGTAGGTTGAAAACAGCATGCGCCGGGAACGCCCGCATGCATCGAGGGGCTGAGCACCCGCTTGTAGATCCGAAGCAGCGCCAGCGCCGCGCGCTCGTTGACCCTGGCGAAAAACGCCTGCGTGCGGCTCACCGCTTCGCTCCCGCCACGACCGCGGCAAAAACGCGCGCCACTTCGCTCTCCAGGCGTCCGAATTCCATTTCCAGCACCTGCTTCCGCGGATGCAACACCACATCCACGCGCTCCGGCAGTTCGTCTGCATGCAAACGCACGGCTTCGCGCATCCGGCGCCGAATGCGGTTGCGCTCGACTGCTCCACCCAGCACTCGGCCCGTCGTCAATCCGATACGCGGCGGTGCGCCCGCGGGTTCATTCACTGCTCGTGGACGGAAAAAGTACGTCATCGAGGCGGACGTGAACCTTCGGCTCTCCTGGTATACACGCTGGTAGTCCGCGTGCTTCCGCAGACGGATGCTCCGCCAGTCGAACCCTGACTCCGGCATATCTCCATTCCGTCTCTCGTTGGGGAGGGGCAGCCGAATCGCCGCCCTGCTGAACGGAAAAATCTTGCGGAAAGCCTAGTCGCGATACCCTGCGCTTACGGAAACACGCTTGCGGCCCTTCGCGCGCCGCCGCGACAATACCGCTGCGCCGCTCTTCGTCTTCATGCGGCTGCGAAAGCCGTGCGTCTTGGAACGGCTGCGGCGATTGGGCTGAAAAGTACGTTTCGGCATGGAAACCGTGACTCCTGAACTTTTGGATCGGATTCTCCGGCCAGCGCGTTGCGGGCCTCTGCCCGCCCTGATCGCGTAACCCGAATCCTATGGGCCGCGCTAATGCACACATCACGCTTCGGGCGGCAAGAATTCAGTATATCCCATCGATTCTGCGCCCGCAAAAACTCCCGTCTGGTGCGATTTTCACCACCTCCGGTGCAACCCTTACCACGCGCAAATTTTCTCTTCGCGATTGCGTTTGCACTCCCTCCTGACTGTGCTACTATCGGCAACGTTCACTTAAGATTTTTTCGGCGCCATGTGGCTGTCGGAAGAACCAGACCGTAGTTCCGCTGCGTGACAGAGCGGAACCCATCCCGGCCAGAACGGATCTTGCTCCTGAACTCGCCCTGCGTGTTTCCACAGTGCAGGGTTAACCTTGGGCATTTCCGATTTTCGCCTTTCCGGTCTCTTCCGCGGCCCCGGCGTTTGGCAAAAAGGATTGCGCATGTCTTTCGCCGTCACTCCGTCGGTCGCCCTCAATCCGTGGGTTCAAATCCTCGCCGCACTCGAAAAGAAAATCAATCGTCAGTCGTATGACACCTGGCTGAAGCCCACGCGCTACAGCTACGTGCGTGACCGCATTCTTTTCGTGCGCATCCCCACTCCCGAGTTTCGTAACGTCGGCGACCGTTACGGGGATCTGATTCAGGAAGCCATCGAAAATCTGCAGCTTGAGTTCGACGACGTCAACTTCATCACTCCCGACGAAGATCCCACACTGCCGCGCCCGCGCGAAGATGGCGGCTTTCCGCCGGCCTCCGCACAGATTCCCTCCATGCAGGGCAATGGCGCAGGACACCGCTCGGGGCCGCCCTCCGGCCCGCAGCAGGGCCGTTTCGACTGGTCCACCGCCGCGCAGCTGAATCCGCGCTACACGTTCGACGCGTTCGTTTGCGGCCCAGGCAATCAGTTCGCGCGCGCCGCGGCCATGGCCGTGGCTGAGCAGCCTTCCAAGGCCTACAATCCGCTCTTCCTCTATGGCGGCGTCGGCATGGGCAAAACGCACCTCATGCACGCCATCGGTCACGAGATGAAGCTCCGCCAGCCCGGCGCTTCCATCTCCTACGTCTCGGCCGAGAAGTTCACCAACGAGATGATCAGCTCGGTGCGCTACGACAAGATGACCAGCTTCCGCGACAAGTTCCGCACCGTGGATCTGCTGCTCATCGACGACATTCAGTTTCTCTCGCAGAAAGAACGCACCCAGGAAGAGTTCTTCCACACCTTCAACGCGCTGCATGACAACATGAAGCAGATCGTCATCGCATCGGACCGCCCGCCCCGCGAGCTGGCCGAGATTGAAGACCGCCTGCGCAGCCGCTTCGAGTGGGGTCTCACCGCCGACATTCAACCGCCCGATCTCGAAACCAAGGTCGCCATCCTGCAGAAGAAAGCTGAGAGCGAGCACCTGCCGCAGCCGCTGCCCATGGATGTCGCCCTCTTCGTCGCCTCGAACGTTCGTACCAATGTCCGCGAGCTCGAAGGCGCGCTCGTGCGCCTCGTCGCGTGGTGCGGCCTCAACGGAGTCGAGATCACGCTGCCCACTGCGCAGCAATGCCTCAAGCAGTTCATCGATACCCAGGTGCGCAAGATCACCATCGAATCGATCCAGCGCTCCGTTGCCGAACACTTCGGCATGCGCGTCGCGGAACTCAAGCAGAAGAACAATTCGCGCGCTGTTGTGGTTCCGCGGCAGATCGCCATGTATCTGGCCAAACAGCTCACTGAAGCTTCGCTGCCCGAGATCGGCCGCCAGTTCGGCGGCAAGCACCACACCACCGTGATGCACTCCATCGGCAAGATCGATGAGCAGCGCCGCAGCGACAAAAACCTGAACTCGACGCTGAATAAACTCCAGGAAACGCTGAACGGGTAAGGACTCGCCGTCCGGGTAAGCGCCTCGCGGCATAGAGCGAGAATTTCTATAGGCCACGCATCCCCGCCGCCTCATAAATCTGCGAGATATACGTCATATCCCGCAGACCTTCCTGCCCGTCGGTCTTCGGCTCGCGGTTGTTCCAGACGCAGTCTGTGAAATAATCCGCCTGGGTCGTGAATTGCGCCGGATCCTTTTGCGGATCGGGCATGTCCAGCTCCAGCCCATCCCAGGAATGCGCTTGCAGTCGCATGCCCTGATAGGGAAATGCGGGCTCCATCGCCACCCATCCCTTCGACCCATGCACCTTAAAGAATCCGCCCCCGCCCATGTCGCCGCCGTAGGTCGTATTGCAGCTCGCCAGAATCCCTGAGGGAAATCGCATGGTCCAGCCGTCGTTCTCTTCCACTTCGTTGAATCGCCCGTCCCTGTCGATCACGGATGCGTTCGCCTTAATGTCCACTGGCTCCTCCCCGCTCAGGTACCGGCATGCGTTCAGCGAGTAGATGCCAACGTCGAGCAGCGGGCCTCCGCCCGCCATCTTTTTGTTCAGCCGCCATTCGCCGGCCTGAATCGGAAACCCAAACGCGCTTTCGATCACCTGCACTTTGCCAATCGCGCCCGAGCGAATGATCTCAATCGCCTTCAGATGCTGCGGCTGGTACTGGCAGCGGTACGCGATCATCAGCTTCACGCGATGCTTCGCGCACTGCTCGATCATCGCCTCGCAGTCCGCCACGCTTGAGGCCATCGGCTTCTCGCACAGCACGTGCTTGCCCGCCTTCGCCGCGCGGATCGTGTACTCCGCGTGCATGGAGTTCGGCAACGCGATGTACACCGCGTCGATCTCGTTGTTCTGCGCGATCTCGTCGTAGTTCTCGTAGCTGTAGATCGAGGGTGAGGGCACGTTGTATTGCGCCGCCTGTTTCTCGGCCTTCTCCCGATGTCCGCTCACCAGCGCCGTGATTTTGCCGGTCTTCGAGAGCGCTACCCCTGGCATAAAGTGGTCCATCGAGATGCGCCCCAGCCCCACGATGCACCAGCGCAACTTGCGCCCTGGATTCTCCTCGTTCTGCGCATCGATGCGTGGCATGGCCGTGGCCATCGCGGCCATGGCGCCCAGCCGGGAAAAATCGCGGCGATTCAGGTTCATCCTCAAACCCTCCGCCGCCATTGTAGGGCGCGCCGCTCTATTCTTCGCGCAGGAGCCCCGCCGGATCCACGCGCATCGCGCGCCGCGCCGGTACCAGCGCTGCCGCCGCTCCGATGAAAGCCATCGCCGCAATCGCGCCGAGCAGGACCACCGGATCGTAGATCGTGGCCTGATACACGATGCTCGCCAGCACCTTGCTGCCGAGAATCCCGAGGCCCAGTCCCGCCACAGATCCAATGCCCACCAGGAGAACGGTTCGCCCCATCGCGGCGCGCAGGACCTGACGCTGCTGGGCGCCGAGCGCCACTCGAATCCCCAGCTCCCGCAGCCGCCGAACCACGGTGTAACTCGCCATGCCGAAAATCCCTGTCGCCGCCAGCAACCCCGCCAGCAGCCCCAGCACGCCCAGCACCACCGTGGCCGCACGAGCAGGAAACAATACCAGCTGCATGGCATCCGGCCAGGTTTCGATGGTCACGGGCAATGTGGGATCGGTCTTCTCGAGCATCGCGCCGACCGCGCCCGCAACCTCCGCCGCCGGCCGCTGCGAACGCACGACCAGGGTGATCTCGTTCTCGGGATTCTGCGCCAGCGGCCAGAACATCGCCGGCCGCGCATCCTCAGTGAGTGAATCGTACTTCCCGTCTTCCACCACGCCGATCACTTCGTAGTCTGAGGGCCCCGGCAGGGCAAAATGCTGTCCCACCGCGCGCGGCACGCTGCCGAAGAGGACCCGTGCCATCGTCTCGTTGATGAGAACCACGTTGGGATGACCATGATCGTCAGCCCAGGTTATGTTGCGCCCCGCGACGAGCCGCGTACGCGCAGCCGGCAGATATCCCGGCGTGATCGTGAAGTATTTCGCGGCGGCCACTTCGTTCGACCCGCGAAAATCCCTCGTCCCCGCGCGGTACACCGGCGTCGTGCTGCCTCCGCCGTTCAGCGGCTCTTCGTCGATGCTGCCTACCGCAGTTACGCCCGGAATATCCGCCGCCTCTTCGAGCATCTTCTTTTCGACCGGCAGCGCTGAATCATCGGTGTAACCCGACATCTTCATCTCCATCCCGGCCAGCAGCGCGCCCTGCGGATCGAATCCGATCGGCGCATGCAGCGAGCGCTCGAGCCCACGCATGCCCACCAGAGCGCAGGTCACCAGCAGCGCGCACAGCGCCACCTGAATCCCCAGCAGCGCGTCGCGCACCGTCAGCTTCCTCATCATCGGCTGCGCGGTGCTCTTCATCGCCTGCATCGCATCGGTCTTCCAGATCTGCCGCGCGGTCAGCATTGCCGGCAGCACGCAGCTTGCCGCCGCCAGCAGCAGCGACCCCGCATACACCCTGGGATCCGCATCGACCGTCATGTGCACCGGATATTCCGCGATCGGCTGCCACGCGCTCAGCAAGCGCAGCAACCAGGTGGCTGCCAGTAATCCAACGCCGCCGCCGGCAACGGACAGGACCGCCGCCTCAGCCAGCACCTGCCGCAGCACACGCCACCGGCTGGAACCGATCGCGATTCGCACTGCCAGCTCTCTGCCGCGATCCGCCGCGCGGGCCGCAAAAATGCTCGCGAGATTCACGCACGCCGCCGCCAGCGCCAGAAGCGCCAGCAAGAGAAGGCCTGCGAGAAAACTCCGGCTGGCGCTGTCCAGCTGATCGCCGAACAAGCCTGGCCGGATTAGCCGAACGCCTATGCGGTCATCGGTCTGCGGATACTGCTTCGCAAGCTGTGCAGCCACGGCGTTCAGATTTTCGAGCGCCTGTTGCTGGGTTACGCCCGGCTCCAGCCGTCCCAGCACGTTGAGGGTGTGGTTGTAGCGCCGCTCCAGATAGCTGTATCCGTTCACCTGCGGCGCGTTCACCATCGGATACCAGAAGTCGGGCCAGATCAGCAGCTCCGTTCCATGAAAGTTCGCGGGCGCCACCCCGATGATCGTGAAGGGGTGCTTGTCCAGTTCGATCGTGCTTCCCACCACGCGCGGATCCGCGCTGAATCGCGACCGCCAGAACGCGTCGCTCAACACCACATAGGGCGCGGAGTTCGGTCCGTGCTCATCGCTCGCGTGAAAGAAGCGGCCAATCTCTGGCTGCACGCCCAGCATGTCGAAATAATTGCCCGTCACTTCGTAGTCCCAGCTCTTGCGGGCCATGCCGCCTGTGCGCGCGCCGGCCTCGCCGATCCGGTAGGCCAGCATGTCGCTGAACACGGAATTGCGCGTTTTGAAATCCTGATAGTCGGGGTACGACTGGCTAATGTAGCCCTGCGGCTTCTGCACCACCATCACGAGGCTGTCGCCGCCAACCATCCCGAGAGGCCCGGCAACCATCGCTCGGAAGACTCCGAACACCACCAGGTTCACAGCAATGGCCATGGTCAGGGTGGCCACGACGGTCACGGCGAAACCCGGTGACCGCCGCAGCCGCCGCACCGCAATCCTCACATCCGTCCACGCTTCCTGCATGTCCCATCCCTCCGCGGTCAGGAACTGTTGAACAGACCTCGCCATCCAGCGTAGCTGCAAGGTTTGCGCCATCCGCAACTCTGAGCCAACTCTCGCAAGCATCGATAGTTGCAGCTTGCTCGAACGCTGAAGGAACGCACCGTATTGTCCGCTTTCCAGCGCAGTCGTCCATTCCCGGACACCAACATGGCCGCGTCGCGTATTCTCCTGCTCGCTCACCGCCAACCCGCTATACCCTGTTTTTACCCATGAACCCACGCGTGATCCTGGCTCTCTGCTTTCTCACGCTGCTCCCCGCCTACGCCGCGCCGCGTCGCCAGGACACCGGCTTTCTCAATCGCACGATTGAGGTCAACGGCACCCTCCACCGCTACGTCGTCTACCTGCCTGAGAACTGGAGCCCGAACCAAACCTGGCCCGTGATCCTATTTCTCCACGGATCGGGCGAGCGCGGATCTGAGGGCATGGATCAGACTCAGATCGGCCTGCCTCAGGCCATACGCCTCCACCCAGAACGCTGGCCCTTCGTTGTCGTTATGCCGCAGGTGCCCTTCAGCCATCACCACTGGACCGATCCCGACATGATGACGATGGCCATGGCAGCTCTTCACGACGAGGTGAAGGAGTTCCACGGCGACCCCGACCGCATCTACCTCACCGGCCTGTCGCTCGGCGGCTACGGCGCGTGGGAAATCGCGAAGACCTACCCGCATCATTTCGCTGCCATCGTTCCCGTCTGCGGCGGCGTGTTCTGGTCGTACCAGCCTGACCGCTGGCGCGAGGCTGCATCCCTCCCCGCCGAATACGCGCATGTCATCGGCCGCACGCCCACCTGGATCTTCCATGGCGCCGATGATCCGGTGGTGATACCGCGCCAATCGCAGCTTATGTTTCAGGCGCTTAAGGCGAGCGGCGGCGAAGTCCGCTTTTGGGAGTACGCGGGCGTTAAGCACAACGTCTGGGACCGCGCTTACGGCGAGCCCCAGCTCCCCCGCTGGCTCCTCGCCCAGCGCCTCAGCACCATCCCCAGGCTCTCGCCGGCGGCGGAAGAGGTCCTTGTTCCCATCCATCCTGTTCCCGCGATCGTTGATCCCGCGCTCTATAGCGCTTACTTCGGTGAATACGAGGACCAAAATGAGATCGTTGCCACGATCTTCCGCGACGGCAATAAGCTCATGCAGAAGAACCAGATCGGCGAAACCTTCGAGTTGCTGCCGGAGAACGCGACCACTTTCTTCTATCCCGCCGGGGGAACGCGGCGGCTGACCTTCGAGCACGATTCCGAAGGTCACATCACCGGTATTCGATTCAGTGATGACCGGCACGAAGAGTTCTGGGAACGTAAGCGCTGAAATCTTCCTGAATCTGGTTGCCGGCGACCCTTAGTCCGCAACGATCGGCCGAACTCCCCGTCTTCATTCACCAGAATCTGTCCATTCCTGAACACAGCTTCTCTGCTTCGGACAACTGGGTTCTCACCAGTGTTCGGTAACCGACACATCCTGCGCCTCTTATCGTGTAAACGGTTCGGCCCGTTGCGTGCTTTTGCCTCGATAGGCCCAGAATTCTGTCAGGGAACTACCATGCAACCCAACGCGTATCCCTCTCCCGAGGTCCGTGCCATGCGCCGCTTCGTATTGTTTGTCCTGGCGTTCTGCGCAATCGTTGTGCTCGGAGCGCTGCTTCCCCACTCTCGCCTTCGCGATCGCAGCGTCGCCGCCGCAGCCCAGATCCCGGGCAACTGGCAAACCGGCGATTGCGATGATCACAACAGCCATTGGGGGAATCCCCACGTCTGCCAGATGCGCCGCACCACGTTTACGCTCGCTTCCGGCCATCTCAGCGTCGATACGACCAACGGTGGCATCAATGTCGTCGGCGAAGACCGCTCCGACGTCGCGCTGGAGGCCAAAGTGACGGCATGGGGTTCGTCGGAGTCGGATGCCACGAACCTTCTGAACGAGGTCGTGATCGACACGGCCGGCGGCGATGTCCACGACCATGGCCCGCACGAGAACTTCTTCGGCCGCAGAGGTTACAGCGTCGATTACCACCTGCACGTGCCGCGTCATCTTACGGCCGAGTTCCATTCCATGAACGGCGGAATTGAGCTGGCCAGCCTCGACGGCACCATCCGCTTTTCGACCACGAATGGCGGAGTGGGCCTGAAGGCGCTGTCTGGCGACGTGGAGGGCCGCACCACGAATGGCGGTCTGAACATCGCGCTCTCCGGTGATCGCTGGCAGGGCCAGGGCCTGCAGGCTGACACCACCAACGGCGGAGTCGACCTGCACGTGCCCGATCACTACTCGGCGCACCTCGAAGCGGGCACGACCAACGGCGGCATCCGCGTCGACTTCCCCGTGACCGTCCAGGGTGAGATCAAGAATCACCTCGACACCAACATCGGCGGCGGCGGTGCCACCATCCATACCCAGACCACCAACGGCGGTATCACCATCTCCCACGACAGCTCTGATTCCGATTCTGACTCGGGAGACTAATGACCCCGCACGCATCCTGGATTGAACAGCGGCCCTGCTTTCCGCAGGGCCTTTCTCTTCTGTGGGAGTTTTGGATAACCCTGGATCTGTGGATGACCGGTTCTCGCGGCACCTGCATCCTGCCTGTACAAAGCCGCGCTTTCCACTCACAGCAATTCCTTTCCACACGGCTTCCGCCGCGCCCTGTGGCTTTCGTGGAGATCCCGTACCGCATTTTCGATTTGTTTCTCTGCTTTCCTCCTTTTGCTTCCCGAGCGGTCCACGTTTTCTAAAACCCAGCCCCATCCGGAAGCCTATGCGGTCGCGGTTTCACCTCACCTTTCCACTTTTCCGAACCGAACGACTACGACTACGGGGAATAAGAACCTAAGAAATTTTGTATTCGCCGTCGCTCTCCCCTCCATCCACTCGTAACCGGGTTCGCACACTGCGGACACGTTTTCCAGAGAGCCTTTTCCCATGGTTTCTCACTAGAATTGGATTGCTTGCGGGATGTTGCGCCGCATGGTGTACATTGAGTCCAATCAGATTGGTCCCTGGCGTATCTGCCCGCCGGGGCGATCATCGGGAGAGCCAAGATGCCGGCTGGTGTGGAACAGGAGAAAGCCGTCCAGGGAGCGACTATGGAGATTTCAGTCAGCCGTCAGGACCTGCTGCGCGAGCTGACCGCCACGCAGAGCGTCGTCGAGCGGAAAACGACGATTCCCATCCTCTCCAATTTCCTCGTGGAAGCCGATAACGATCGCATCGTCATCACGGCAACCGATCTTGACCAGAGCATGCGCACTTCCTGCGCGGCCAAAGTCAAGAAGGCCGGCTCGTGCACCATCCCTGCGCGCAAGCTGTACGACTACATCAAGCTGCTGGGGGACGGCGAAATTTCGATCAAACTGCTCGAGAATCACTGGGTCCAGATCCGCTCCGGACGCTCGAATACGAAGATGGTCGGCATGGCCCGCGCCAACTTCCCGCAGGTGCCTGAGTTCCCTGAGGGCAGCGTCACGAAGATCCCGGTTGGCTCCCTCCGCACGCTCATCGCCCGCACGATTTTCGCCATCTCCAATGAGGAATCGCGCTACACGCTGAACGGGGCTCTGCTGATCCTCAAGGCGGAGTCGATCGCCATGGTGGCCACCGATGGCCATCGCCTTGCGCACATCGAAAAGAGCGGCGAGAACTTCTCCGGCATCACCGGCGAGAAGAAGACCCTCATCCCGCGCAAGGCTCTGCAGGAGCTGCAGTCGTTGCTCTCGAACACCGAGGCCGAGCATGTTGAGTTTGCCGACGACGATTCGACGCTCTTCTTCCGCATCGGCCATCGCGTGCTCACCAGCCGCAAGCTGAGCGGCCAGTTCCCGAACTACGAAGCCGTCATGCCGCGCGACAACACGAAGTTCGTGATCGTACGCAGCCCCGATCTTTCGGCATCCATCCAGCGCGTGGCGCAGTTCGCCGACGAGCGCTCCGGCGCGATCAAAATGCGCCTCGAGCAGAACGAGGTGAAGATCTCGTCGTCGTCAACGGAGGCAGGCGAGTCGGAAGACACGATCGAGACGCCTTACAACTTCGATCCGATTGTGGTGGGCTTCAACTCCGCCTACCTGATCGATTTCCTGAAGGCGGTGGGCAACGAAGGCGAAGTCCGCCTCGAATTCAAGGACGCGCAGTCGGCCGGTCAGATGCGTCCTGAAGACGGCTCCGACGACTTCAAGTACCGCTACATCATCATGCCCATGCGCATCTGAGCGCAGGGTGAAGGAGGATCCGCTGCGCGGAGTCCTCCGCTGGCGGTATTCTCCCTCGTATGCGCGACCTTCGGCTTGCCCTTCGCCAACTCCGGAAAGCGCCCGGCTTTTCGCTCACGATTGTTCTCACTCTCGCGCTGGGCATCGGTGCCACCACCGCCATCTTCTCGCTCGTCGAAGGCGTGCTCCTGCGCCCGCTGGCTTTTCACGATCCGGAGCGGCTCGTCCTTTTGGGCGACAGGCTCGGCGATGGGCTGCAACTCGGCGTCGCCGCGCCGGAAGTGGCCACTTACGTTCATGCGGCACATGCCTTTTCGTCGATGGGAGCCTTCGTCACGACGTCGTGGGAACTTTCCGGCGGATCGGCTTCTGAATCCGTCAATGGCGCGCGCCTGACCGCCGGTGTCTTCCCTACGCTGGACGTCGCGCCGATCCTCGGCCGCGTCTTCACCCAGCAGGAAGACGATTCCCACGCTCCCGTTGCGGTGATCAGCTACGCGTTGTGGCTCAACCGCTATCATCGCGACCCAAACATTGCCGGAACCACCATCACGCTCGATCGCAGGAACTACACAATTGTCGGCGTCATGCCACGCAGCTTCGAGTTTCCGCTGCTGCCCGGTCGCGTCGGCCAGGCGCAGCTCTGGGTGCCAATGAGCTTCACGGCGGATGAGCTTGCGCCCGCCGCTGCCGGCGCCTGGGGAACCCATCTCGTCGGGCACCTCCGCGACGGAGTAACCCTGCAACAGGCCGCGCAGGACGCCAATCGGGTTGCGCAGCAGGTGATGCGCGACTTTCCCCCGGAGCTGGCTGCGATTCACATCCGCGGCGATGTCGTGCCGCTGCGCGAGTCGGTAGTCGCCGATGTGCGGCCTTTGCTGCGCACGCTCTTTCTCGCTGTCGATGTGGTGCTGCTCATCGCCTGCGCCAATGTCGCAATCCTGCTGCTGGTCCGCGCTCTGCGCCGACGCCGGGAGCATGCCGTTCGACTTGCGCTGGGAGCGCGCGCCGGAGTCATGCTGCGCGAATGCGTCCTCGAAGGATTGCTGCTGAGCCTGGCCGGAGGCCTGCTCGGCCTGATTCTTGCCGCGATGGCTCTGCGCGTTGCCGTTCCGCTGCTGCCCGAGTCGATGCCGCGCGTCGATTCCATTTCGATCAACGCCGGCGTGGCGATCTTCGCGCTGCTCCTCGCGGTTGCCACGGGAGTTCTTTGCAGCCTGGCGCCGGCCTGGGCGGCGCTCCACACCAATCTGCTGGAGGGCCTGAAGGAGGATGTGCGATCCGGCGGCGGCAGCATGCGTCAGAGCTGGCTCCGCGCGTGTCTGGTGATTACGGAGATCGCCATCGCCACGCTGCTCCTGACGGTGTCTCTCGGATTCCTGCGCAGCTATCAGCAGATGCTCGCTGTCGATCCTGGATTCCGCCCAAACCACCTCCTGATCGCCGGCTACCAGTTACCGGCGCAGAAGTATGCGACGGAATCGTCGATCGCTGCGTTTAACCGCGAGGTGGTGAATCGCCTTGCGGCTCAGCCCGCCACCGTTGCCGTGGGCCTCGCAAACACGCTGCCCGACACGGGCGGCGGCGGACGCGGCGGCTTCACCATCGAAGGCGCACCAGTCGCCGGCTGGAAGCTGCGCTTTGCCCCCTTCATCGAGACGTATGGCGACTACTTCCAGGCGCTCGGCATTCCGCTTGTTGAGGGCCGCGACTTCACCATCCGGGATCGCTCCGACGCGCCGCTTGTATGCATCGTCGACGAGTCGATGGCGAAGCAGGAATGGCCGGGGCAGAACCCCATCGGGAAGCGCCTGCACATCGGCAACCCGAAACACAATTTGCCATGGGCAACGGTCGTCGGCGTCGTGCCCGATGTCCGCATCGACGCGCCCGATCAGCCCGCCGGCGAGCAGTGGTACTTTCCGCTGGAGCAGCCCGCCATCATCGAAGGTGCGGGCGCTGCCGGAATCGTGAATCTCTCCACCGGCTGGATCGCGCTGCGGTCCACGCTGTTGCCGGAGCAGATGAGTCACATTCTGCGCTCGGTCGTCGGCGGGATCGACCCGCGACTGGCTCTCGATCCTGTTCAGCCGATGTCCGACGCCATCGCGGCAGTGGAAGCGCCGCGCCGCTTCAACACCGGCTTGCTCTCGGCCTTCGCGCTCGGCGCTTTGCTTCTTGCTGCAATGGGTATTTATGCCGTGATTGCATTCAGCGTTTCGCAGCGCACGCAGGAAATCGCAATTCGCATGGCGCTGGGCGCGCAGCGCGGCAACATCGCGCGGCTGGTGCTCGGCTACGGCGCTAAGATTGCCGCGATCGGGTGCGCGCTCGGCATTCTGGGATCGCTGGCCGTTGCCCGCCTCGTCAGCGTGTTTCTCTTCGGAGTGAGTGCGACGAATCTCTTTGTGTACGCGGTGAGCGCGGTCCTGATGCTGCTTCTGGCAATGCTCGCCTCGGCGTTGCCTGCGCTGCGCGCTGCCGCTGCGGATCCGGCCGAACAGCTGCGCTCTGCCTGAGTACGAAACTGAGCGCAACGCGCGCGAGGGGTTGGATCGTGCGCGACAGTTTGCTGCTGGGCTACTTGCCTTCGAGTGCCTGCAGCACCGCACCGGCGCCAGGCTCGGACTTCTTCAGGTAATCGCTCACCCGCGCGCGCTCTTCGGGAGCGAGCGTCGGGACCAGGGCCAGAATGCGGCGCATCGTGGTGGCTACGTCGTCCACCAGGTTCATCATGCGAATGGCTTCGCCGGACAGGGGCATAATCCTCCGTTGACCTCACTTCTATTTTCGGCCATCCTGGACTTCGGGTAAAGCGACGCCGCGCGATCGGCTGCTTAGGAGTGGTGGCTCGTCTCGAGCTCTGCCTCGCGCGTCTCGGCGAGGTAGAGTTTCACATAGTCGAGGTAGTTCCTCGCGTACATGAGGATCTCCTCGCGATCGTCAGAGGTGAGATTGCGCCGGACCTTGCCGGGCACGCCGGCGACGAGCGACCGCGGCGGGACGACCATGTTCTCCGGGATCACGGCGCCGGCCGCGATGATCGATCCCTCGCCAATGCGCGCGTTGTTCAGGATCGTCGCGCCGATGCCAATGAGGCAGGCGTCCTCAATCACGCATCCGTGCACGGTTGCGTTATGACCGATGGTGACGTACTCGCCGACGATCACCGGGTACTTATAGCGCATGCCGTGGAGCACAGCGCAGTCCTGCACGTTGGAGTGCGCACCGACCCGGATCGAGTGAACATCGCCGCGGACGACGGCGTTCATCCAAACGCTCGCGTGCTCGCCCAGCTCCACGTCGCCGATCACCTGCGCCGAGAGGTCGACGTAGCACGAGGCCGGAATCACTGGCGTTTTTCCCTGGTACGAACGAATCATGGGATTAGTGTAGACCGCCGTAGTATGCGCTCCCCGGCGCAGGGTTCAGGCGAATTCGGGCCGCTTTGAGCGTCACGGAAAGGAACGCAGCCCATACCGATGGCGCCCAAAACCCCCTCAAATTCTGCATCTGATGGAAATACGGTACTTGTGGCCTCATCATGCCATAAGGGAAAGCCGGAAGTTTCAGGCGCAAGGACGGTGTGATGGCCACGCGGCGGGTTGAGTAATCCGAAATTGGAAGAGTCAACCGCAGAATACGTACCGCCGCTGCGTCTCGGTTCGCCGCCGCACACTAACCGCTACAATCAAAAGAATCATGCAGGAAGACGCAATTCCATCGCTCGGGGGCTACTCCGAGCCTGAGCTGGACCGCGCATTCGCCGCGGTGGCGGCTGAAGTTGAGATCTCGGCGCAGTCGCTCCAGTCGCCGGAGGCGACCGAGGAATTCAGGCTGCGCTGGCTCGGGCGGAAACAGGGGCGGCTGAAGCTGATCAGCGACGCGTGGCTGAAGGCCGCGCCCGGGGACGCCAAAAAGCTGATCGGCCAGCGATTCAACACCCTCAAGGCGCGCATTGAGCAGCGCCTGGATGAAGGTGCGCGTGCTGGCGTGCCTGCCGCTGCACTGGACGCCGAGGCCATCGACATTACGCTGCCTGGACCCCGCCACGCGATTGGCGCCGAGCATCCGCTGATCAAAACCTGGAACGAGCTGGTGGCGATCTTCCAGCGCATGGGGTATTCGGTCGGTGTCGGCCCCGAGGTCGAAACGGACTACTACAATTTCGAGTCCCTGAACTTCCCGCCGGGTCATCCGGCGCGCGACACCCAGGACACGCTGGTGGTGGCCCACCAGGAACGCCGCCCGCTGCGCGACCGCCTGCTGATGCGCACGCACACTTCGCCGGTGCAGATTCGCACCATGGAGCAGCAGGCGCCGCCGCTGCGCATCATCATTCCCGGCAAGGTGCACCGCAACGACGCGGCCGACGCGACGCATTCCCCGATGTTTCACCAGATCGAGGGCCTGTGCGTCGACACCAACATCACGTTCGGCGACCTGAAGGGCACGCTCGACTTCGCGATGAAGGCGCTGTTCGGTTCGCAGGTGAAGACGCGCTTCTTTCCGTCGTTCTTTCCGTTCACGGAGCCGAGCGCCGATGTGTCGATCAGCTGCCCGTTCTGCGGACAGGCGGGCTGCCGCAAGTGCAAGTACTCCGGCTGGATCGAACTGCTGGGCTGCGGCATGGTCGATCCCGCGGTGTTTGAGTTCGCGCGCCTGAAGCAACCGGCCTACGACCCGAAGAAGATCGCGGGCTTCGCCTTCGGCATGGGCATCGACCGCGTGGCCATGATGAAGTACGGCATTGGGGATATTGGGTTGATGTTCTCGGGGGATCTCAGATTCCTGGAGCAGTTCGCGTGAAGATACTCAGCTCCTGGCTTCGCTCTTACCTGCCCGGCATTGCGGTCTCGGACCGCGAACTGGCCGACGACCTGACCCTCCGTGGTATTGCGGTCGAGGGCGTCTTCGATCTCGGCGCGCACGGCTCGCTGTTTGAGATGGACATCACGACGAATCGCGTAGATGCGATGAACCACTACGGCATCGCGCGCGAAGCGGCGACGATCTACGGGCTGACGCTGGCGCCACTCGATGTCGCATTGCCCTCGCCGCAGGCCGGTGCTGGGTTTCCTGTGCGGATTGAAGCCAACGACGCGTGCGGGCGCTTCACCGCGCGCATTTTGCGCGATGTGAAGATTCTTCCAGCCACCGGCACTGTCGCCGAGCGGTTCCGCCTGCTGGAGCAGAAGGCAATATCGAACGCCGTGGACGCGACGAATTTCTGCACGCTTGCGATCGGCCAGCCCACGCACGTGTTCGATCTTGACAAGCTGGAGGGCGGCATTATCGTGCGCCGCGCGCGGAAGGGCGAAAAGCTGCGGACGCTGGACGGAGTGGAGCGGACGCTCGATGCCGATGATCTGGTAGTTGCCGATGAAAAGAAAGCCGTCGGCCTGGCCGGGGTGATGGGCGGGTGGGACACGATGATCACCGCGGAGACGAAAAACATCCTCGTGGAGGCGGCGTGGTTCGAGCAGACCACGGTGCGGCGCTCGTCGAAGCGGCATCAGCTGCACACGGATGCGTCGCATCGCTTTGAACGCGGGGCCGACTTCAACGCGCCGCCGGTGGCCAGCGCGCTGGTGAGCAAACTCATTCTGGAAGCCGGCGGAACTGCGGTTGGCGAGCTGGTGGATGTGATCGTGCCGGAAATTGCCGCGCGCACGGCGCAGCGTACCGCAATCTCGTTCGCGCTGAGCGAAGCGCATCGGATTCTCGGTCCCACGGAAGATCCCGCCGGAATCACAGCGCCTCTTGCCGAGTCGATCCTGACCGGGCTGGGTTGCCGGCTTGCTGCGACTTCACCCGAGCAGTGGGATGTGACGCTGCCTTCGTGGCGGCTCGATCTGGAGCGCGAGATCGATCTGGTGGAAGAGATCGCGCGCGTGTACGGCTACGACCGTTTTCGCAATACGCTGCCCGCGTTCGCCGGAAGCGTGGTGGAACTGCCGTGGGCCGAAAAGGAAGCGAAGCTGAGAAGCACGCTGCTGGCGCTGGGCTTCACCGAGGCCATTTCGTCGACGTTTTGCTCGGCGGAAGATGCTGCGTTGTTCGCGCGCGAGCCGAAATCTTCGGTGGCGCTCGGCAATCCGCTGAGCGAAGAGGCGGGCATGCTGCGGCCGTCGCTGGTGCCGGGCATGCTGCAGATGCTGGCGCTGAACATTAGCCGCGATGTGGAAGGCGCGGCGCTGTTCGAGATGGGCACGTCGTTTTCGGGATCTCCCGACAACGGCTATCCGCGCGTCGACGAACGGCCGACGCTGGCGATTGGAGCCGCAGGTCACGCGTTCGGGAGACCGGAGCCGGATTTTTACGATCTGAAGAGCGCGATGGAAGCCCTGCTGGGCAATTTTGCCGCGCGGTCGCTGTACTTCGATCGTTTTCCGGCGGCGGCAGGGCTGATGTCGGCGTGGCTGCATCCCGGCCGGAGCGCGCGGGCGGTGCTCGACGGCGCCACGGTGGCTTGGTTTGGAGAGCTGCATCCTGCGGAAGCGGAGCGGCGCAAGATCAAGCAGGCGGTTCAGATCGGCGAAGTCTGGCTGGATCGCCTCTACAAGCAGAATCTGCGCCAGCCTGTGATGCGCGAATTGTCTCGCTATCAGCCGGTTCGGCGGGATTTCTCACTGATTGTGCCCGATACAGTTACGTATTCGACGATCGTCGCGGCTGTCGATGCGCTGGCGATTCCGGAACTGCTGAGCTACGCGCCAAAAGAAGTACTGCGTGACGCGAAAGGCAAGCTCGTGCCGGCGGGGCACTATTCGCTGCTGCTGGGCGCGGTGTTTCAGTCGCACGAGCGCACGCTGCGCGAGGAAGAGGTGCAGTCGTGGTCGCAGCAGATGGTGACGGCGCTCGAGGCCGTCGGGGCGAAGTTGCGGAGCTAATGCCGCTGCGATCCTGGAATCTGGCCTGCACTGCATTGCTCTGCCGGCCGTCGGCCAAGGGACGGCTCTTCTTTTGAATCGCAGCGCGGGCACCATGTGCGGAGTTGTCTGCGAGCAGGAATCGAAAATTGAGGACGACGGAACGTGCGGTTTTAGGGGATGCGCAGAGCCACCGCGAGCCGCGCTGGGGTCATCCCACGAGTATGGAGACGAAACGCGAATCGAACCATGAGCCGCGAGGATTCAGCGAGCACACCCGCAAACGCTCCAGCGAGAACGCGCACGAACTGGGCTGGGGCCTCAACGAGGACGAGAGAAGGCGCATCCCGAACGAAGGCCGCAAAGGGTACGGCAGCACGGACTACGCCTGCGGCGCGCAGGATTTTGGCGATGAGGCGAGCCGCGTGAGCGCGGAGGCGACGGCGAAGGATCGGAGCCGTTTCTCCGGGCAGAAATAGACAGAAGCGCCTGCAGGCATTTCTGCATTCGGTGCAGGGAAACGACCAGGGAGAAAGAGAAGGCCGGAATCCGGAAAAATCCGGATTCCGGCCTTTGAGGTTTTGCCTGAATGCGAGCGGAAGCGCGCGAAGTGGTTACCAGACGCGGCAGCTCTTCACCGGCGCCATCGGTTGCCCGGCTTTGCAGTTGAAGGCCTTCGCGAACTCCGGTGTATTGACGAGCACGCCTTTCACGCGCAGGGCGTCGGGCGAATGCGGATCGACATTGGCGAGCATGCGGATGAACTCGGGCCGCTCGTTGGAGCACCAGTTCTGCGCGTAGCCGATGAAGAACTGCTGCTCCAGCGTGTACGTGTGCTCGGAGGCCTGCTCTTCGGTCTGGCTCGCGGCTGCGCCCTTCATGGCTTCGCGCGCCATCAAAGCCATCAATGCGATGCGAACGCCGCCGTTGTCGGCGGTGTTTTCGCCGAGGGTCAGCTTGCCGTTCACCTTCACGTCGTCGACGGCAGTAAACGAACCGTATTCCTGCACGAGGCAGTTGGTTTTCACTTCGAACTTCTGCTTATCCGCGGGCGTCCACCAGTTGTGGAGATTGCCCTGGCCGTCGAACTTCGCGCCCTGATCGTCGAAGCCGTGGGTAAGTTCGTGGCCGACGACCGCGCCGATGTGGCCGTAGTTGGTGGCGTCGGTTGCGTCCTTGTCGTAGAACGCAGGCTGGAGAATCCCGGCGGGGAAGTTGATGTCGTTCATGCTGGGATCGTAGTAGGCATTCACCGTTGGCGGCGTCATCTGCCACTCGTCGCGGTTGACGGGCTTGCCGATTTTGTTCAGCTGATAGGCGACCTCGAACAGGCGCGAGCGGAACGAATTTCCCAGCGCGTCGCCGGGCTCAATGGAGAGCTTCGAGTAATCGCGCCACTTGTTGGGATACCCGATCTTGTCGGCCACCATGTGGAGCTTGTCTTCGGCCTTCGCTTTGGTGGCGGTGCTCATCCAGTCGAGGCCTTCGATGTCCTTGCCCATCGCGGCTTCGATGTCGTGGACCATTTGCAGCGTTGAGGCCTTCATGTCGGGCGTGAAGTACTTTTGCACATAGAGCTGGCCGAGGGCTTCGCCCAGCGAGGCGTCGGTGGCGTTGACGCAGCGCTTCCAGCGCGCCTGCTGCTCCGGCGTGCCGGTCAGCTTGCGTCCGTAGAAATCGAAATTTTCGTCGTCGAAGGCTTTGGGCAGGCGCATGGAGAAGGAATCGGCGAGATGCACGCGCAGGTAGGCCTTGATGGTGGTGAGTTCGGCATCGTCGATGGCTTTGTTCAGCGCGGGGAAGAATGCCGGGGAAACGACATTGAGCTGCTCGACCGCCGGCGCACCCATGAGGGCGATGTACTGCCTGGCGTCGATCAGCGGAGCGGTCGTGGCGAACTTATCGATCGGCGTCATGTGGTAGATCTTCTCCGGGTCACGTCGGTCCACAACGCCCATCGATCCTTTGGCGAGCGCGGTTTCGAGAGCCATCACCTGGACAGCGGCCGAGGCGGCTTCGTCAGGACCGTAGCCCAGAAGCATCAGCATCTTCCCGATGTGCGTCACGTACTGTTTACGCAGCTCGACGCTCTTCGGATCGGTGCGCAGGTAGTAGTCTTTCTCCGGCAGTCCGAGTCCGCCCTGGTCGATGTAAGCAATTTCCTGCGTGGCGTCCTTGAAATCCTGCTGCGAGCTGAAATCGAAGAAAACGCCCACGCCCAGCTGATTCAGGTGCGCGATCAGAGCGGGGAGATCCTTCTTGTCTTCGAGCGCGCCGATGCGGTCCAGTTCCGGCTGCAACGGCGCGAGGCCCTTCTTCTCGATGGCGTCAGTATCCATGCAGCTTTTGTAGTAATCGCCGATCTTCTGCTCGTTCGAGCCCGGGGTCGCCTGGCCTGCCGAGGCCTGCTCGAGAATCTCGTGCAGGGCCTGGGTGTTGAACTCGTAAAGGTTCGCGAACTGGTCGAATTCCGGCAGGTCCGACGGGATGGGGTGCTCGCTGGCGAAATTGCCGCAGGCGTACTGGTAAAAGTCCGTGCAGGGATCAGCTTTGGTGTTCATGGCCGAGGGATCGAATCCCGGGATCGGCGCGTAGTGCTGGTCGGCGGGCGCCGGAGTGGGATTCTGGGCTACGGCGGCAAGGGTAAACGCAGACAGCAGGCTGGCTGCCAACAGCAGTCGTCGCATGGCTCCTCCAAAAGCGGAAGGAACATCATACGCGAGCGAGAGCGCCGTGGTTTCCGAGGGATCATGCGGGCAGGAGAGGCTGTTGAGCCGCTCGTTATGGCTGGATAGGCTCGTCTGCCGTCAACTCGCCTGCCGCGCCACCGGCGGATGCCGCGGCGCCGATCGGTTCACCCGGCTCCGCGGCTTCGGTGGGGTTGTAGATTTCCGCATGCGGATCGGGGTGGAAGCGTCCGTCGCCAAAGTAGGCCACCACGAGCGTCCCGGCCACAAATGGGTGCAGAGCGGCCAGCGGCAGCACATATTTCTTCGACTTCACCAGCGATTCCACGACGCCATCGACCGGCGTGCTGCGTTTGATGGTACCCGGCACCTGGGGAATGACGAACGTCCTGAGGTCGACTTCCGGATGCTTGCGGCTGTACTTCACCAGCGACTTCGCCGTCTGCTTCGGGGTCATCATGGCCGCGTCGGCGATAAAGTTCCGATGGATCGAGTGCGGATAGTAGAAGTTCAGCACCTTTTCGCTGAAATTTGCGCAGTTGTTGAAGAACAGATTGAAGTGGCTGATGTTCCTGCGCTCATTGAATTCCCGAATGAGTGTGTCGTCCTGATCGGTGCTCGTCGCCACCTCAAAACCCCAGATGCGCCGGTCATAGGAAGCTCCAACCAGCTGGATCCAGTCGCCGACGGGGATCTCGTGTTCGGGGTCGTCGGGAACCAGATCGATGAGGTGATCGCGCCGGTAGGTATCGCGCAGTTTGCGTTCGAGGCGCGGCGTTGCGGTAGCCGGAATCTCCGAGGGATCGTCGACCGCGTAGAGGTAAGGAATGAGCGGAATGGCGAGCCAGTCGTACCCGTCGATGCGGTGATACCGGCTCAGGACGACGCCTATCTCGCCCTCGCGGCAGGGACGCAGATGCGTGGGTGTGTCGGCGCAGACGCGGTTCAAATAAATGGCAGCGTGGCCGGTGGGGTTGATCGCCCCAAACTCGCCGAATGGCTCCTCCATGAGCAGCGCGGCGTCGGCGTGCGCCTGGGCACACCCCAGCGCAGCCGCCAGTGCGATCACCAGTCCGAGTTTCAACACGAATCGCATCACGTTTGCGCCGCTGGGGCCCTCAACGCCCGAACCTTCCCAGAATGTGCCTTTTTGCCCTGGCCCGGCACCGGGGTTATGTCTATTGGAACCCGGCGAGACCGTTTAAGTTGTTCATTCGGCAGGCAGCTTTCGCACGATTTTCGCCGGATATTCGCCTCGGCTTCGCTCCGCCTACCTGTTACGCTCAGAACGATGTCTTCTCAGCCTCAATTTCAGCCCGGTCAAATCCTCCTGATCGATGCCGACGACACCCTCTGGGAAAATAATATCTATTTTGAGCGGGCCATCGCGGCTTTTATCTCCTATGTCGACCACAAGGAGTACACGCGGGAGCAAGTTCGCGAGAAACTGAACGAGGTGGAGCGCGAAAACGTCCGTGCGCACGGCTACGGACTGGTCAGTTTTCGCCGTGCCTTAGTCGCTTGTTTTGAGCGGCTTTCACCGGTTTCGGTCACGCCGGACAAGCACGAACGCATCCTGAGCTTTGCGCAGACCATTGCGGACCAGGAGATCGAACTCCTGGAGGGCGTTGCGGCCACGCTGCCGATTCTGGCGGAGCGCCATCGCCTGATCCTGGTGACGAAGGGCGATCAGGACGAGCAGCTGGACAAGCTGGCCCGCTCCGGCCTGACCCACCATTTCTTTGCTGTCGAAGTGCCGCGCGAGAAGGACCCCAGCGCCTACCGCACTGTTTGCGAGAAGTACTCGCTCGAATCGGGGAAGACGTGGATGATCGGCAACAGCCCGCGGTCCGATATCAATCCTGCGCTCGCCTGCGGGCTGAACGCGGTGTACATCCATCACCCAAACACATGGGTGCTGGAGCACGACTCGCTGGACGCAGCGCCGGAGGGGCAGCGGCTGCTGGAAGTTTCGGGGTTTGCGGAGCTGCTGCGATGGTTCTGATGCGCGAGCTCGAATCTCGACGTTACGCCTGCATCCGGACGTAACTCACCCTCTGGCAATTTGCGTTGACGGCGGCCTTTTGCGGGACTATGACGGACGCAAGGACTCCATGATAAAAGCCGCCCTGTTTCTGGGAATGCTTGTGGCGCCTGCGATGCTTGCCGCGCAAACCGCCCCGACAAGTCCCATCGCCCGCCACTACACGGAGGGCGAAGCGCTGCACTACCACATGACCGCCGCGAACGATGCATGGCATTACACGGCCGATGCGGCGGGGGTGGTGAAGAAGGCCGCCGATGGTTCCTGGGTCGAGGAATTCCGCTGGACGGCAATGACCTCAGACGGCCAGGCGGTCGTGCTCTCGCCGGCCACGCTCGATGCGCGCCTCGCATTTTCACTCGACCCCAGCCACATGCCCTCGGGGCCGAACCTCGCCGGGCTCGATCCGCGCTTCGTCGGACCGGTGACCGATCTGATGACGTTCTACGTTGACGACTGGCTGTTCCAGAAGATTCCCCTCTTTCATCAGGCGGGCGATCGCTTCTATGTTCCGAATCCCAATCCGAGCTCGTGGGCGGATGGCACGCGGGTTCTCACGGGTACCGACGCGATCGACTTCGATCTGCATTTGCAGTCGCTTGACGCGGCTGCGCACACCGCCGTGCTCGTGGTGCATCACGTTCCCCCGGCAAAGTCACCGCTGAAATTCCCCGCCGCGTGGATGGAATCGGCGATTGCGGACACGCCGAACAACTGGATGGAGATTACGAAGACGGCAGAGGGCAAGTATGAGGCAGGCGCGGGCAAGGAGACTTTCGACGTCACAATCACGGTGAGCACCGTCGACGGCAAGATTCTCTCGGCGACCATGAACAACCCGGTCGTGCTCTCGCGCCGCATCTGCGAGGACGCGGCGCTCACACAATGCGGCGCGCCGAAGGCGCAGACGATCCATCGGCATGTGGAGATTGCGCTGGTACCGTGAGCGCGGTTGCGGCCAGCGTCAGGGAACGCCGATCGCCGAACGCTGAGCGCTGCTCTGGTCCGCCAGTTCTCCCAACAAGGCCCGCACTTCGGCGAGGATTTCGTCCGGCTTCAGCGAAGCGATGGGGAACTTGAGCACGCCTTGCGGCGTGAACTGCGCGCCGCGCTTCGCATTTCTGGCGACGAGCTTCATCAGGCGGCCCGGATCGACCGCTGCGGACTCAGTGAAGCGGATGTGCACCGCGTCGCGCTTGCGGTCGATTTGCGCTACGCCGATGCGCTCGCATTCGAGACGTAGCCGCGCCGCTTCCAGCAGATGCGCCACGCTCACCGGCAGCGGGCCGTAGCGGTCCTCAAGCTCGGTGCGCACGTCGTCGAGTGCTTTGTCGTTCTCGATGCCGGCGATGCGCTTGTACATGCGCAACCGCTGGTTCTCTTCGGATATGTAACTCTCATCGATACGTAACGGAATGCCGAGCGAGAGCTGCACGGAGGGCCGTTCCACTTTCTCCTCGCCTTTCAGCTTGCTGACGGCCTCTTCGAGCATCTGCGTGTACATTTCGAATCCGACGGCCTCGATGTGTCCGCTCTGCTCACCGCCGAGGAGGTTGCCGGCGCCGCGCAGCTCCAGATCGAGGGCGGCGATTTTGAACCCCGCCCCGAGGTCGGAGAATTCCTTCAGCGCAGCGAGACGGCGGCGCGCGACTTCGGTCAGCTCCTGCTCGGGCGGGATGAGCAAATATGCATAGGCGCGACGATTCGAGCGGCCGACGCGGCCGCGGAGCTGGTAGAGCTCGCTCAGGCCGTGACGGTCCGCGCGATTCACAATGATGGTGTTGGCCAGCGGGATGTCGAGGCCGTTCTCGATGATTGTGGTCGCCACCAGCACATCGTGCTCGTGATGCATGAAGGTGAGCATCACCCTCTCCAGCTCGTTTTCACTCATTTGCCCGTGGCCGACGACGACGCGCGCCGTGGGCGCCAGCTCCTGAAGTTTCGCGGCGATCTCGTAGATGGTCTCGACGCGATTGTGGACGAAGTAGATTTGACCGCCGCGTTCGAGCTCCACTTCGATCGCGCTGCGGATCAGCTTCTCGTCGAACTTCGCTACGACGGTCTGGATTGCCATGCGGTCGCGCGGCGGCGTCTCGATCACGCTCATGTCGCGCAGGCCGACGAGCGACATGTGCAGGGTGCGGGGAATGGGCGTAGCGGACATGGCGAGGACATCGATCTCGCGGCGCATCTGCTTCAGGCGCTCTTTGTGGCGCACGCCGAAGCGCTGCTCTTCGTCGACGATGAGCAGGCCGAGGTTTTGAAACTTAATGTCTTTCGAGAGCAGGCGGTGCGTGCCGATGAGGATGTCGACCTTGCCCGTCTCGACCTGCTCGAGGATCAGCTTCTGCTCTTTTGCAGTGCGGAAGCGCGAGATCATCTCGATGTTGATGGGGAACTGGCGGAAGCGATTTTTGAAGGTCTCGAAGTGCTGGAAGCTGAGCACCGTAGTCGGCGTGAGCACTGCTACCTGGCGGCTATCCTGCACGGCTTTGAACGCAGCGCGCATCGCGACTTCGGTCTTGCCATAGCCCACGTCGCCACACAGCAGGCGATCCATGGGCAGCGACGATTCCATGTCGCGCTTGATGTCCGCGATCGCGGCGATCTGATCGTCGGTTTCGTTGTAATCGAAGGCGTCTTCAAACTCGCGCTGGAATTCGTTGTCCGCGGGATACGCGTGGCCCTCGGCCGCTTTGCGCTGCGCGTAGAGTTTCAGCAACTCGTCGGCCATATCCTGCATGGCCTTTTTCACGCGCGCTTTGGTTTTGGCCCACTGCTGCGAGCCGAGGCGATTCAGTATGGGTGCCGGGCCGGCCTCAGTGGAGCGGTATTTCTGGATCAGGTCGAGGCGCGTGAGGGGGACGTAGAGACGCGCAGCCTCGGCGAACTCCAGGATCATGAACTCAAGGGAAACGCCATCCTGCTCGATCTCGCGCAGGCCGTGGTACTGCGCGATGCCGTGCTCCACGTGGACGACGTAGTCGCCGACGGCGAGATCGCGGAAGTCGGAAACGAAGGCTGCGGTCTTCGACTTTTTGGGAGCCGGGCGTGGGGTGATATCGGCTTCGTCGAAGAAATCCTGCGCGCCGAAGAGGACGAGCCGGGCATCGGGCAGACTCACGCCAGTCGCCAGCGCGGTGCGCAGGATGACGGGCGTGCGCATATCGCCGGCGAGGTAGCTGGACTCGTCGTACATGGTCTCGCTGCCGGTGTGCTGCATGCGGCTGCCGAGGCGGTAGGGCAGCTCGTACTCGCGCAGCAGCGTCGCGAGGCGCTCGACTTCACCCTGATTGGGAGCGACGAGGAGGGTGCGGATTTCCTGCTGCATCAGGTTGCGGATCTGCTCGACGAGCGCGGGGATGGAACCGTGAAAGCGGAGCGTTGAGCGCGAGTTGAATTCGATCTCGCCCAGCGTCGTGTCGTCTTCGAGCACATCAATGGCGCCGAGCTGGTCGATATCGATGCCGGCGTGGGATTGTAACTGCGCCAGTAACAATTCCGGCCGTCCGTACAGGTCTTCCGGCGTCATCAGCGAGCCGATGCTCGAGCGCTCGTGGCGCTGCTCCAGCTTGTTCCACCAGCGATCGATCTGGTTCTTCACCATGGCGGGCTCTTCGACGAAGAGGGTGCTTTTGGCGAAGAGATCGAGCAGCGTGCCGGTCGCGCCGCTGACGCCGGCAAAAAACTCCCAGCCAGGGAAGACGCTGACGCCGCCGGCCGCGATGGCCTCTTCCACCATCTCAGGATCGTCGCTCGCGGAGACGCGCGCACCACTGAGCCGCGCATGCACCGCCGCCAGCAGGCGCTCGGTAACCGGGGTTTCGGTGAGCGGCAACAGGCGCGCTTCGTCGAGCGGGGCCGCGGAGCGCTGCGTTTCGGGGTCGAATTTGCGGATGGACTCAATTTCGTCGCCGAAGAACTCGAAGCGCACGGGGCGGTCCGCCTCCGGCGAGTAAATGTCGAGAATGCCGCCGCGGCGCGTAAACTGCCCGGGCATCTCGACGATATCCATGCGGGTGTAGCCGATGCTGGTAAGGTGCGCGAGCAGGGTATCGACGTCGACTTCTTCGCCGCGACGAAGGATCTGCGCCAGCCCCGCATAGAAAGGAGCGGGAAAGAGCTTCATCGCCGCGGCTTCGACTGGCGCTACGACGATCGAAGCCTCGCCGGTGGCGATCTTCCAGAGGGTTTTGGCGCGCTGCTCCTGGATGTCGGGGTGAGGCGACAAATTTTCGAAGGGGAGCACGTCGTGCGCGGGCAGGCGCAGCACGCGGGCAGGATCGATGGCTCCGGTCAGCTCGCACCCGGCGCGCAGAGCGACGTGCATCGCGTCGGCCTGCTTGTTATCGGTGACAAGGACGACGGCTGGGACGCCTGCAGAGCGCGCGAAGAGGGGGATGTAAAGGGCGCGGGCGGTTGAGGTGAGTCCGGAGACACGACGACGCCCACGGGCAAGGGCGAGGTGGCGTCTTGCCTGTTCAAATGCGGGGGTATGTTCCATGTCCGCCAGCAATTCGCGGACAAACGGAAGGATCATGCCACGGTAAGTTTATCGTTTTTCGGGGAGAGACGCTGGCAGGCGGTTTTTCGCTGAGAGCTTCTTGCTGGCCGGTTCTCACTGAACGTCTCTGGCTGCTTCCTCACGACCCATATAATTCCCGACGCAGGCGGTCGATCTCCGGGTCGCTGCGGAACTGGTCGAACCACTCGCCGCCGCACATGGAAAGCGACAGCGGAGCCGCGCGTTCCGCGATGGCCTGCGCGAGGGCGGCTCGCATCTCCGGCAAGTCTTCGAGGCCCAGGTGGGCGTTAAACAGCGCGAAAGCCGGCACATACTCGCCCTGGGCCCTTCGATCCTCCATCTCACTGAGGATCTGGCGCGCGTCGGCTGCGCGTGCGTCATTGCCGTAGACGAAGGCCAGCACGCCCAGGAAGATCGGGGCTCGCGAAATGGCGAGGGCGCGCTCCATGTGGTCAACGGCTTCCGGGTGGCGTTCGCACGCTGCCCTGCAGCAGATTGGCCACGCGCGGCTTGCCGCCGATCTCGCTCACCTCCGCCAGCTTGCGTTTGAACGAGAACGACGACGCGCGCGACTCGACCGTGAGCCCCTGCAAGCCGCTCAGCGCCTCCAGAATTTCTTCCGCCAGCCCATCGCTGAAATACTCGTTTTCCGAATCGGTGCTCAGGCTTTGGAACGGCATCACTGCGATCAAAGGTCCACCGTCGGAAATCCGGCTCACCGCGGCGCAACGGTTCGGTGGCTTCCTGCTGTAATCACGCTGCTGGGCCAGATTTTGAAAACTCAGCTCGCTCGATGCGCTCGCGATCCGCAGGCCATCGCCGATCTCGCGCAGTACCGCGGCAATTTCGCGCGCTCTCCCGGGACGCTGCTCCCTTTTCCGGAATCGCTCGGTCGAGCGTGTCACCGTCCACCACTTCCATCGTGAGGAACTCGACATCGCCTTCGCGCTCCACCGAATGGAGCGTGACGATGTGCGGGTGATTCAGCGCGGCGACGGAACGGGCTTCCTGCCGGAAGCGCCTGAGCCGATCGGGGTCTCCAGCCATCGATGCAGGCAGGACCTTGAGCGCCACATCGCGGCCCACTCGCGTATCCGTCGCGCGATACACCTCGCCCATCCCGCCGGACCCGAGGATCCCGGTGATCTCGTAATGCGCGAGAGTGCGGCCGACCAGACTCATGCTCTCATTCGGTGCTTTCCCTTGTGCTGGCGAAGAATGGGCAGATTGTACATGGCGAACGCCCAAGCCGCCTCAGTGCCGGGTCGCCATTCGCTCGCGTGTGACCCTACACCCTAACCCCTAAACCCTATACCCTAGTTTTATGTCCTACGCTGCGGCGCTCGACAGTCTGCATGCCCGTGCCGGCGAACTTCACGCCGCCCCCGGCGCGCCACGTCGGAAGTTCCGCATCGAGGAAATGCAGACGCTGGTTGCCGCCCTCGGCCATCCCGAGCGGCGCTTCCGGTCGATCCTCATCGCGGGCACCAACGGCAAGGGATCGACCGCCGCGACGCTTGCCGCGATTCTGCAGGCCGCCGGCCTGCGCACCGGGCTTTATACCTCGCCTCATCTGTTCCGCGTCAATGAGCGCATCCGGATCGACGGCGCGCCCATTTCAGACCAAGATTTCGCACGCCACTATTTTCGGGTCGACGACTGCGCGAATCGGCTGATCGCCGATGGTGCGCTGCCGGCGTCTCCCAGCTTTTTCGAAGCGCTCACCGCGCTCGCTTTCGAAACCTTCGCCGCGGCGCGGGTGGATATCGCCGTTCTCGAGGTGGGCATGGGCGGGCGGCTCGATGCCACGAATGTCGTCGATCCGCTGCTTTCCGTCATTACGGATATTTCGCTCGATCACACGGAGTGGCTGGGCGACACGATCCCGCTTATCGCGCACGAGAAGGCAGGCATTCTGCGACAGAACGGCGTGCTCATCACGCTGCCGCAGCACCCCGAAGCGAACCAGGCCATTGGAGAGGCAGCGACTGCGCTCGAGGTTCGCGGAATTAACGCCGCGGAATACATTCCATTCGGGAGCACAGAGCTCGGAGCACGGAGCACGAGGGAGCGCGCTTCAGGCCCAGGAAGCGTCCTGTGGAATCGCTATCCTCTCACGATTCTGGGCGAGATCGTCCAGGTGGATTCGCCCCTATGGGGCGAGCATCAGCGCCGCAACATCGCGCTCGCTATTGCCGCAGCTGTGGAATTACGTCAGCACCACGGTTACACAATAACCGCGGCGCAGATCGAAGCCGGCATCCGCAGTACCCAATGGCCAGGACGGCTGGAAATGTTCGCTGTGCCGAGCGCCGATCGCCGAGCGCCGACCGCTGTTCTTTTAGATGTCGCGCATAACCCTGCCGGCGTGTGGACGCTCCGCGCCGCACTGTCATCGCTGCTCAAGGACCCCGGTTCGACAAGTCCAATGCTTATCTTCGGCTGCATGCACGACAAGGCTTTCGCGGAGATGGCGCAGATCCTCTTTCCGCTCTTTGCGCTGGTCGTGACTACGCCGGTTGCATCGCCGCGCTCGGCCACAGCGCGGGAACTCGCCGTCTGCGCTGAAGAGGCCGGCGTCCGCGCGGTCGCTGCTGCCGATCCCCACGCTGCGTTCGAGCGGGCCTGCGCCGAGGCTGCGCCTGGCACACTCGTAGTCGTCGCGGGATCGGTCTACCTCGTTGGCGAAATCCGCCAGCTTCTGCTCGATCGCGGAGCCTCGCGGCCATGAGCGCCAGGCGGCTTCTCGGCCCGCGTCCGAATCCTCTGCCGTTTGGCGAGCGGCTGGTGAGCTACGGCGTGCGCGCGCCCGTTTTCTTTCTGGAGACCGCCTTCTTCGGCAGCGCGTCGCTGATCGCATCGCTGTGGGACAAGACCGGGCATCGGCAGCACCGCATCGCCCAGGCGTGGGCGCGCGCCTGCATGAAGGCCAGCGGCGCGAAGCTGACGATTCTGCGTCCGGAATATCTGACGGGCGAGCCCGCGGTTTACGCCTGCAACCATCTCTCTTATATGGATACGCCGGCGATCTTCAGCGCGCTGCCGTTCCAGTTCCGCATCGTTGCGCGGCACGATTTGTGGAAGCTGCCGTTCATCGGATGGTGGCTGCGGCGCTCGGGTCAGTGCGGCGTCGACCTCTCGGATCCGCGCGCGTCGATCGCCAGCCTGCTCGGAGCGGTGCGCACGCTGAAATCGGGAATGCCGTTGTTTATCTTTCCCGAAGGCGGCCGGACGGAGTCGGGCTATCTGCAACCCTTCATGAAGGGCCCTGTCTTCATGGCCATCAAGGCGCAGGTGCCGCTCATCCCCATGGCGCTGATCGGCACATGGGAGCTGCTGCCCATTCATTCGTCGGAGTTCCACCCGGTGCCGGTGAAGCTGGTGGTTTCTGAACCGATTGAAACCAAGGGCTTGACCATGAAACAGGCCGACCGGCTGACGGCCCTCCTCCAGCAACGCATTGAAGAGTTATATTATGAGCACTCCTGGCTTGAGAGACCTGCTCAGCCACCTCCCGCACCGCCGGGCGGGGACGGTGCGCGGAAGGCACAGGAGACTTCGGATTTCGAAGCACGCAGGGGTGTCGGCGAGTTGTCTGAGGAGGCGCGGAAACCATGAAAGCTCCACGCATAGCCATTCCCGAACCGAATTCGAAGGACCGCGAATACACCGAGCGGAGCTGGCCGCAGTACGCGCAGGCCATTGAAGCGGCGGGCGGCGTGCCCGTGAAGGTGCCTCTCTCTAACTCGCCCGCGCGCGTGGCGCAGCTGGTGGCCAACTGCGAAGGCGTGCTGCTGCCGGGCAGCCCTGCCGACGTGAATCCGCAGAAATACGGCGAAGAGAGACAGCCCTCCTGCAGCGATTCGGATCCGGAGCGCGAGGCGGTCGATGAACTGCTGCTCCAGGATGCGTCGAATCTCTACAAGCCGCTGCTTGGCATTTGCTATGGGTTTCAGGCGCTCAACGTGTGGCGCGGTGGGACGCTGATCCAGCACGTGCAGTCGAATGTGAACCACGCTGCCGGGCGCGCGGTGCCCGATGCCCATGTGATCGAAGTCGATGCGAAGTCGCGCCTGCGGCGGATGCTCGGCCTGAACTCGCGAAATTCGCTGGCGGTGAACAGCAGCCACCATCAGGCGGTCGGGATTCTCGGCGATGGGCTTATCCGCGCTGCGTGGTCGGAAGACGGCGTGATCGAGGCGGCGGAAACGCACGGCGATCACTTCGTCGTCGGCGTGCAGTGGCATCCCGAGCGTGTGTTCCAGGAGAACCGGTCGGCGCAGGGGTTATTCCAGGCATTCGTCGATGCTGCTCAGGTTTGGGAGCCACGCATGATTCGGGAGTCGGTCGCGGACTGAAGCGCGACCGCCGCGAGGTTCCCGGTCAATCGCCGCCGGCTGCACTTTGCATCCGCGGGAAAAGCGTGTCCGCTGCAGCGGAGCGTTTTTCGCGCGGTAAGGCAGCCTGGCTGCGAAGGCGCTTTCGAAAGTTGCGGTGAAACTCGGCGCGGCGTGCTCTCGTGCATTCGTCGGAATAAATTTGCCCGACGAGGTGTCGAAACCCCGACTCGAGTTCCGCGACGCTCATCCGGGCGGGGCAGAAGTTCACATCGAACAGAGTGCACAGCTCCCACGCCTCGTCGCGGAGAATGCGGCCTTCGTTCTTCAGCCGCGCGTAAAGAGGCGTGCCCGGGAACGCGGTCTGCACCGTGACCTGGACGTCGTAGAGCCCGCTTTGCTGAACGAAATTCCAGACTGCGTCGAAGGAATCGGGGCCGCCGCTGTCGAGCCCGAGGATGAAGCAGCCATTCACTCGAACACCGCGATCCTGAATCCGGCGGATGGCTTCGAGGTAGCTGTCGACGCGTTTGGCCTTCCAGTTCGAGCGTTGCTCGAGGCCATCAACGCTCGAAAACGTCGTCGCCTCGAAGCCGATCAGAATCTCCGCGCAGCCGGCGTCGCGCAGCATGTTGAGCAGTTCGAGATCATCCGCGACGGAAAGATCGGTCTCAGTGAACCAGCGAATGTCTTCTTTCGCGAGATCGCGCAGCAGTTGTTTGGAGTGGCTTTTATTGGCAAAGGAGTTGTCGTCGGCGAACTCGATGAAGGGGCGGCTCCACAGAGATTTAATCGCACGGATTTCAGCGATGACCCGCTCGACCGGCTTGATTTTGTAACTGGGGGAGATACGAATCGATGCGGCGCAGAATTCGCACCGAAAAGGGCAGCCCCGCTGCGTCTGCACGGTCAGGCGGTTGTAGCGTTCAATGTCGAGCAGATCGAAGCGCGGCATGGGCGAGGCGGCGAACGTGTAGCCGGCGCCGCGGGCGTCGTACACGGGTTGCAGTCGTGCGGATTTGAGATCGCGAATTACCACAGGCCAAACCGGTTCGCCCTCGCCGACCACGACGGCATCGGCGTGCTGCAGAGCTTCGTCGGGCAACGCGCTCACATGCAGACCACCGAGGACGACGCGCGTGCCGAGGGCACGATAGCGATCTGCAAGCTCATAGGCCTCATTGATTTGCGCGGAGAAGCTCGAGATGGCGACGGCATCGAATTCCTCGGGCACGCCACCAACCTGAGCGAGTTCGGGCACTTCGAGATAGCGCAGGTCGACGTCGCGCGGAGTGAGTCCTGCGAGCGTAAGCAGACCGAGACTGGGCAGCGAGGCGATCACGCGGTTGCGCTCGACAAATCCGGGGAGCGTCAACCCGAGCGCGGTGAGCTCGTCATTGTGGGCACGAACGCCGCTCATGGCAATGAGTCCGAGTTTCATCGCAGACCTCCGATCAGGATGGAAACAATTCCGGTGGTCACCGACAACACCGGCAGCGGAAAGAGGCGCCGCCACGGCTTGCGCCATGCGGCGAGGAAGCAGCACACAGGCATGGTGACGGCTCCGAGCAGCAGCCCCCACGAGGCCACCCACAACGCGTTGCCCGCCAGCGCGAGATCGCGCGCGGTCGCTGCGAAGAGCAGATTGAGGAAGCCGAGGCCAAAGAAGGAAATGTGTCCCAGCCGCGTGAGGCGGCGCCGGTACGAGGCATAGCCGCCCATCCAGTCTTCGCGATGGAAAAAGAGGCCGATCACCGCGCCAGAGATGACCCCGGCCAGCATGCCCAGCCATCCGCCGATGAGGTTCAGGCTCGGCATGTTCGCGACCTCATGCGGCCGGAGCGTGATTTCTCCCACGCGCCTGGGCGGGGATTCGTTTCTGTGCCGGTTGCGGACGCTCTCACGCGGCCGGGAACTTCGTTCTGCGAGTTTAGCGGCGGGGATTCGAGCGCGGCGAGGCAAGTGCCATTCGACGCGAGCCCGAACATCGCCAGGCCGGCGATGAAGGCCGAGCCAAGCGCATTTCTTTGTACCGCCATAGCGAAGCGACTGCCCGGGAAACTGCGTCGCGCTGCGAGCGTGCGGGCCATCGATTTCATCCTCCCTGGAGGGATTGGAATGGCATGAGATTAGGCCGGATAGAGGGTGCGAGAGGAGCCTTACCGGTCACTTTCGGAAGTGTCCCAGGGGGAACAGAGACCAGGAACCAGGAACCGCGGGAATCGGCTTTATTTGGCGCGATGTCCCTTCCCATAGCCAGGCGCGTGGAGTATAAGTAGTTCCCATAGTCATTCGAGTGGAGGGCGCGCTCATGGTATTGAAACGACCGCCGGACGCAGGCGATGTGCTGCAAGGCACCCTGGACATGCTGATTCTGCGCACGCTGGTGATGGGGCCGGCGCACGGACACACGATCGCGCAGGTGATCGAGAGCACATCGGAGAACGCGCTCGAGGTCGAGCAGGGCTCGCTCTATCCGGCGCTGCATCGACTGGAAGATCGCGGCTGGCTGGCTTCGGAATGGGGCGTAAGCGAGAACAATCGCAAGGCAAAGTTCTATCGCCTGACACCGCGAGGCCGCAAGGAACTGGCGTCGGCGACGAGTCGCTGGCGGCGGATGACGCGGGCGATCGATCTGATTCTGGGCCAGGAAACCGAATAAGCGGAATTAAAGAACCCGGAGGCATCGCGATGAAGCTGCACGGTTCCACCGATCGCACGCGGAAAGACGAAGATCTCGCCGAGGAGATCGAGTCGCATCTCGCTCATGAGCAGGATGCACAGACGGCGCGGGGCGCCTCAGCCGATGAAGCGCGGAGGCGGGCGCGTCTGCGTTTCGGCAACCCGCGGACGGTTCGGGAGCGCGTGTGGCGCAATCGCTCCGTGGCCTGGCTCGACGATGCGGCCCGCGATCTGCGCTTCGCGTTGCGTTCACTGGCGCGAACGCCAGGCTTCACTGCAATCACGCTGTTCGTCATCGCTGTCGGTATTGGCGTGAACACGGCGGTTTTTTCGGTGATCGATGCGCTACTGCTGAAGCCGCTCACCTATCCCGATCCGCAGGCGCTGGTCCAGATCGTGCTGAAGACCAACCAGGGGCCGTTCGCGGCGGCCAGCGTTCCCATGTTTGCCCTGTGGCAGCAGCAGAGCGGGATCTTTGAGCAGGTGGCCGCTTATGACTGGGGCGGATCGGGGGCGAACCTCACCGGCGGAGATCAGCCGGAGCAGGTGCAGGCCATCCACGTCTCCAAAGATTATTTCCCTCTGTTTGGGGCGCCGGTTTTGGAAGGGCGGACCTTCACCGCTGCGGAAGACAGCCCCAACGGCGGCCGCGTGACGGTGCTCAGCTACGGGCTGTGGAAGCAGCGTTACGGAGGCGATCCTAAGATCGTCGGCACCAATATTCAGATCGATGGGCAGCCGTACCAGGTGGTGGGCGTGATCGGGCGCGGCTTCGTCACCGATGCGCCGGTCGATCTCTGGCTTCCGGATCAGTTCGATCTGAATTCGCACGAGATGGTGGTGAACTTTACAGCCGTGGCACGGCTGAAGCCCGGAGTGTCGCTGGCGCAGGCGAACGCACAAATGAAGCTGGTCGCGGATCAGTTCCGGCGCGCTTATGGGGAACATTCTCTTCCGCCGGGCGGCGGATTCGGCATTGTCTCTCTGCAGCAATTCATGGTGGGCGATATGCGTTTTCCGCTCCTGGTGCTGCTGGGTGCGGTGGGGTTCGTGCTGCTCATCGCGTGCGCGAACGTCGCGAATCTGCTGCTGGCTCGCGCTTCCGCGCGCCGGCGCGAACTGGCCACGCGAGCGGCGATCGGCGCCGGCCGTGGCCAGATCATCCGCCAGTTGCTCACGGAGAGCCTCGCGCTGGCGGTGGCCGGCGGATTTCTGGGGCTGGTCATCGGCTTCCTGGGCCTGCGCCTGCTGCTGCGCATCAATCCAGGGAACATTCCGCGGATCACTGAAACCGGGGCCGGGGTCACGCTGGATCCCAATATTCTGCTCTTCACTCTCGGGGTTTCGGTGCTCACGGGCATCCTCTTTGGATTGATCCCGGCGATTGCCGCATCGCGTCCGAATTTGGCGGCTGCGCTCAATGAGGGCTCCAGCCGCTCCGGGATCAGCTTCCGGCAGGGCAGAATTCGCTCCATCCTCGTCGTGAGTGAAGTCGCGCTGGCCCTGGTCCTCGTGATCGGTGCGGCTCTGCTGATTCGCACCTTCCGCAAGCTGAACGACGTCGATCCGGGCTTCACGACGCATAACGTGCTGACGATGACGATGTCAATCAGCGGAAGCCGCTTTCAGACGACTGCGCCAGTGGCGCAAGTGGTGCGCGAAGGGCAGGAGCGGCTGCGGGCGCTCCCGGGCGTGCTCGATGCGGCGGCCAGCAACTGTTTGCCGCTGTACTCGAATTTTGGAATGGGGTTCGACATTGTCGGGCGGCCGAAGGGCAATGGTCCATTCACCGGTGGCGCTGGCTTCTACTCCATTACTTCGGGGTATTTCTCCAGCTTCGGCATTCCTCTGCTGCGTGGCCGCGTGTTCACCGAGCACGATGACGCGTCGTCGCCATGGGTGGCCGTCATCAACCAGGCGATGGCGCGCCAATACTGGCCGAAAGGCGATCCGCTCAACGATCGCATTCTGATCGGAGCCGGCGCGGGACCGGCGTTTGCGGAACCGCCGCGCCAGATCATCGGCATCGTCGGCGATACGCGCAATGGCAGTGTAGAACAGGAGCCTGGCCCGATGATGTACATCCCGATTGCGCAGATGCCGGACGGCGAGACAGCGCTCAACTCCACGGTGGCGCCGCTCTATTGGATCGTGCGCACGCGAGAGAATCCATACACGGCCCGGGCCCCGATTGAGGCCGCTTTGCGACAAGCCAGCAGTGGCCTGGCGGTTGCCCATATCCGCACGATGGACGAGGTGGAGGCTAGCAACATCGGAAGGCAACGCTTCAACATGGTGCTGCTGACGATTTTTGGATTGTCGGGGCTGCTGATGGCGGCGATTGGAGTCTACGGAGTGATGACGTATTCAGTGCAGCAGCGCACCCAGGAAATGGGGATTCGCATGGCGCTGGGTGCGCAGGCCTGGAATCTGCGTAGTCTGGTGATCGGCCAGGGAATGCTACTCGCTCTGCTGGGCGTGGTGGTGGGCCTGGGGGGAGCCTTCTGGCTGACGCGCTTCCTGGCCAGCTTTCTTTTTGGCGTGAAGGCGTGGGATCCGATGGCCTTTGTGGCAACGCCCCTGTTGCTGTGCCTGGTCGCGCTGCTGGCGGTCTGGGTTCCGGCACGACGCGCAACGAAAGTGGACCCGATGACCGCGCTTCGGCTTGAGTAGCTGGCGAGGCTAGTCGGCGGCGCCGTTCAGCTCGCAAAGCTGGTCGAGGGCCGCGTTGATCTCGATGGTGTTCGCTGCGACATCGGTGACCGACTCCGGCCGCAGATACTGCGGATTAACCAGCGACAGCGTCTCGTTCACAAAGATGGAGCGATGGGCGAGCAGGCCGTGCCGCAGCATCTCGCGCGGCAGTGTATCGGCGTGATACTGGCAGATTCCGCTCATCTCTGGGTGCTTCCGCATGAATTCCTCAAGGTGCCACTCGTAGTCGAGCAGCTTCGAGGAGTCCCGCTGCGGACCCATCTCCCAGGTCATGTCGCCGGTGGCCCAAAGACCAGCGTAGCCATCGTGGAGCGCCTGAGCCAGCGCGCCGTCGAGCGTTTCGAGCATCCGCCGCACGTCAAACTGCCCGTCCACCAAATGTCCCTGCTCGGCCGAAAGCACCAGGCTTCCGCGGGCAATTTCCTCTTCGACGTCCACATCGGCAGCCGCCAAAAACGAGCGGATCCCTGCGACCATCGACGGGCTGTTCAGATAAAGGCAGCGGTAGTTGCGCCACAACTTGGCTCGCAAAGTGACCGCCAGCGCCGCCAGATGCCGCGAGGGCGGTCCGGCGTAGATCAGGCATTGGTGGCGGGAGACCTGCTCCATGGGTGCGCCCATTATAAAGGTGGTTATGCATGGGCCGGAATTCCCCAAAATGGGCAGGTCGCGATTCAGATGCCCGCGTACCAGGCGTAGCCGCCCTCGGGCGATGCGGAGCCCAGGCCTTTGCCGAACTTCTTCATCGAATCGGTCACTGTCAGGCGCGTCACGTACTTCACGCTCTTGTAGCCAAGCTGCCTGGGAACCCGCAAACGCAGAGGTCCGCCAAAACCCACGGGCAGATCGCCATCGTTCATGCCCCAGGTCAAAAAGGTCTGTGGATGGAGCGCGTCGGCCATGTCGACGCTGTCCCACCAGTCCTTCTGAAACGAGAAATAGGCCACGTAGCGCGCCTCCGGTGCAACGCCGGCCTCCTGCAAGACGGAATGGAGGGGGGTACCAATCCATTCGGCGACGTACGACCAACCCTCTTCGCAAACGACCTCAGTGATCTGGCTTCGCCGCTCCATGGCGCGGAGATCGGCGATTGAGAGCGACAGAGGATGCGCCACCATGCCATCCACCGTCAGACGCCAGTCGGCAAAGCCAACGGCCTGGTGTGCGAGGAACTCCTTGGTCGGGGGCGCGGTTTCGTTCCGGAATGGCGATTTCGAAATCATGCTGCGGGGAAACTCGCGGGCCAGAGTGTGTCGCGTGAGCAGCCGTTGCGCCGCGTACGTGAGGGTTTCGCCGGGGCCATAGAGGCCGCCATGGTCGGGGGGAATCAGGCCAAATTTCTTTGCGATGCGATCCGCCGCGGCGAGCGAGGCCACCCCGGCCGCCGCCGCCAACCCGGAGGTCATTAATTTGCGCCGCGAGATACCGCTCATTCTCGTTCTCCTGCGTTTTCCTGCGCCGAGGCCACACTGCGCCCGGTGATCATGGCGCGCATGCGGACCCTGAAGCCCGAAACCGCAACCATCATGACGTGCGCGACCACGAAGAACAGCAGCGCCCACGAGAGGAAGAAGTGCAGCGTCCGCGCCGACTGGCGTCCTCCGAATCCGTTCACGATCTCCGGTACGGCTGAGTTGAACGACGGAGAGAGCGCGAGGCCGGTCAGTATGGTGAGCGGGACCAGGACGAAAATGACGGCCAGGTAGGTCAGGCGCTGGAGTACGTTGTAGGCGGAGGCTTCGCCGGCGTCGGGCGGGGCGCGTTTGAGGTATCGAGCGACGCGCGTCCAGATCGCGCCCCAGCGACGGTCCGCGCGGGCGGGCAACAGATTCTTGCGGAAATGCCCGGTCCCGAATCCCCAGATGCCGTAGAGGACGCCGGTGAGCACAAATACCCAGGCCGCCTCAAAGTGCAGATAGCGGCTCCAGCCGTTCTGATCCGGCATCACGTACTTGTACCCCGTCGGAACCGTGTCGCGCGATGCCGGGATAGGGATGGTGAACAGCGGCTTCATGTTCACGTTGCCGGTTTCACCCCAGTAAAACCGGGGGTGCGAGATGACGATTTCAAAGCCGGTGACGAGCAGAGCGAGGAAGGCCGCCGCCGCGATCCAGTGGGTCACGCGGACCAGCGCAGCGTGGCGCGGGGTCCGGGTCGCTGCTGGTGCAACGGTGGTGGCCATGGCGCGGAGCATAGCACAGGTACCCGGTAGCTGCGCCATAGCCGGAGCGGCTTTGTGTTGAAGCGAGGCATACTAGGGAAACCGGTCCTCCAATGTCTCACACGCTCCCTGCCCATCTGACGCCTGCCGCAATCGCCCGGTTTGAGGCTTATCTGGCGCTGCTTGTGAAGTGGAATTCGCGCATGAATCTGACTGCGGTGCGCGACCCGGAACAGATCGTGAAGCGGCATTTCGCCGAGGGCATCTTTGCCGCCGAGCAGTTGCCTGCCGGAGCGCATACGGTTCTCGACTACGGTTCCGGCGCCGGACTGCCCGGCATTCCGATCGCCATCTGCCGGCCCGATCTCGCCGTCACCCTGGCGGAGTCGCAGAGCAGGAAAGCGTCTTTCCTGCGCGAAGTCGTTCGTACTCTGGAGTTGCGGGCGGAAGTCTGGGATCGGCGGGTGGAGGAGATGGCGGAGGAACGCATTTTTGACTGCGTCACCCTGCGCGCGGTTGACCGCATGGCTGAAGCTTGTAGTTCCGCGGCGACACGTCTCGCCCCGGGTGGGCATCTGCTGGTCTTCACCACGGAGAGCACGGATTCGGTGCTGGAGGCAATTCCAGGGCTGCAGTGGGAATCCGGCACTGTCGTCCCGGGACTAGACCGAGCCTTCCTTCGGCTGGCTGCTCGCGACGCATAGGCCGTGGATGCACCTCGGCGAATAACACGCTCTGAATCAGTGGGATGTGAGGATGTTCCCGAGAGATGGCGTCGGCTGATCGAAACTGGCTAGTCCACGCCGCGCGGGTTTTCCGTCACATTCCGGGCGTCGGTCACGTTGTGCGGCGTCCCGCTGAAGGCTTGGTCGGTGTCGTACCAGTACTTCTTGTACCAGGCGCCGACCTTGCGAATGCAGTCGTTCGATCCGTCGTTCCACCGGATCTGGGCTTCGTCATTCACGTATTGCCAGTTACCGTGCTCGTCGCCGAGCGAGCGAAAGGCCGTCCCATCGTCGCGGAGGGTGATGGTGAAGTTGTCGCCATTACCCTCGCCGACCTCCCATTTGCCCAGGAAGTGCGCTCGCGACGGGCCGGGGTAGCTGAGCATCCCCGACGGGACCGGTCCGGAGAACTCGAGCCGCTCGATTTCCGCAAGTTTCACGGTTTGGCGATGGCCGTCTTTGAAGACGATCACCACAGTGTCGGAGTCGGATTGAGCAAACGCCGGAAGAACGGCAAGTACCAGGACAGCGGCCACGCTTAGGAGGAAGCACGTGATTCTGCGCATGGAGTTTCTCCTTACCCGACGCACCGGAAAAGGACGACGCGGGCGCGTTTGATCCCCAGTACGCGCACTCCCTTGCGTCTGTTCCATTGCGGGCCGCCTTTTCTGTTAATGGGCGGGTGGATTTCGCCTCATGCAAAGCGCGCGGCATGTTCGCGGACCCAGGACTCGTAGGACCGCGGCTTCGAACCCGTTACCCGTTCGACGGTATCGGTGATGGTCGCGGCACGGCCGTTGCGGATGGCATCGTAGGACTCACTCAGGGCGTTCGCGATCTGGGGAGGAATGCCGTTCTTCTTCAGGCCTTCGACTGCAACTTCGGCGGGTACATCGATGACCCGCACCGTGCGCCCAAGGACCTTCGAGAGGATGACGGCTTTGTCGGCGGTCGTCAGGAGAGTGTCTCCGGTGACGTTGAAGATGGTCTCCGGGAGCGAGGCTCCGGAGAGGGCATGGACGGCAACTGCTGCTATATCAGCTGGATGGATGGAGGCGATGGCACCGCTGCCCATCGGGTTATAGATGACGCCCTCGGATTTTATTGATTGTACCCACTGGTAGGTATTTGACATAAATCCACCGGCGCGGACAACGACCGCTTCGACACCGGAAGCGAGGAGCGCATCCTCTTTGTCTTTGTGGAGCCGG
>Ga0335073_10000456_pt1 | contig 52246 bp, 52 predicted proteins | sample Lox_Sample_22_FD_207093 | JGI IMG/M metagenome (GOLD analysis project Ga0335073, IMG submission 207093) | Soil microbial communities from Loxahatchee National Wildlife Refuge, Florida, United States - Lox_Sample_2.2 | ecosystem: Environmental > Terrestrial > Soil > Wetlands | place: USA... | reverse complement strand
GCTTCGGCCATACGCTCGGCAACGCGCTGCGCCGGGTGCTGCTCTCGTCCATGCCCGGCAGCGCCATCACCGAGGCTGAGATCGAAGGCGTACTCCACGAGTACACCAGCATCGAGGGCGTCCAGGAGGACGTCGTCGACATTCTGCTGAATCTCAAGACGGTCGCGATCCGCATGCACGCGCGCGACAGCGCGGAGCTGCGCCTGCAGAAGAAGGGGCCCGGCCCGGTGACCGCGGGTGACATCCAGACCGACCATGACGTCGAAGTGGTCAACCCGGATCTGGTCATCGCCAACCTGACCAAGGCGGGCGAGCTCAGCATGACTCTGCGCGTGGAGCGGGGCCGCGGCTATCGTCCGGCCGCCGCGCGCGCGGTGTTCGAGGAGCAGTCGCGCCCCATCGGCCGTCTGCAGCTCGATGCCTCGTTCTCCCCCGTGCGCCGCGTAACGTATTCCGTGGATGCGGCCCGCGTGGAGCAGCGCACCGACCTGGACAAGCTGGTCATCGACATCGAGACCAACGGCACCATCGACGCGGAGGAGGCAATCCGTCGCGCGGGCGCCATTCTCAAGGATCAACTGTCGGTGTTCGTCGATCTGCAGGGCGAGGAGGAGGCGCAGACCAAGGTCTCCGAGATGCAGTTCGATCCGATCCTGCTGCGTCCCGTCGACGAGCTCGAGCTCACCGTGCGCAGCGCCAACTGCCTGAAGGCGGAGAACATCCACTACATCGGCGATCTGGTGCAGCGCACCGAAGTGGAGCTGCTGCGCACGCCGAACCTCGGCAAGAAGTCGCTCACCGAGATCAAGGAAGTGCTGCAGAGCCACGGGCTGATGCTCGGCATGCGGCTCGAGGGCTGGCCGCCGGCGAGCCTGAAGCACGACGACGGCCGGGACGTGATCTAGAGCAGCGCGTATCGGTTTTGCGCGCAGCCAGGCCGCGCTACGCAGCAGCGGAGCTGATGTCCGAAAAAGCGCCGCAGGCGACTTTTTCCAATGAACTAAGGGCGATCCATGAGACACCAACTTTCCGGCCGGCAGCTGTCGCGTAACAGCTCGCACCGGCATGCGATGTTGCGCAACATGAGCGTGTCGCTGCTGCGGCACGAGACCATTCGCACCACCCTGCCCAAGGCAAAGGAGCTGCGGCGGGTCGTGGAGCCGCTGATCACCTTGGGCAAGAAGGACGGGGATGCCAACCGGCGCCTCGCGTTCGCGCGCCTGCGCGACGCGGAGGTGGTCGAGAAGCTGTTCGCGGACCTCGGGCCCCGGTTCAAGGCCCGCCCGGGCGGCTACACGCGGATCCTGCGCATGACACCCCGACCGGGCGACTCCGCGCCGATGGCGCTGATGCAGTTGGTCGACGGACCGGCGGCGGTCGCTGCGGCCGAAGAGGCCGGGGCCAAGAAAAAGACCCGGCGCCGTGCGAAGGCGAAGGTCGAAGCCGAGGCCGCAGCCACGACCGAGACAGAGGCGAAACCGCGTACCCGGAAGAAGAAGACCGCCGCGGCCTGAGGCCATCGGCGTCGGGATGATCGAGCGGGCCGCGTGAGCGGCCCGCGTCATTTTTGCGCGGCGCCGAGCTATCCTTTACGCTCGCTGGTGCCTCGCAGCCGGTAAAAGTCGCGCCTTTTGCCGGCGGTAGCGGCGCCGATGTCCGAAAAAGCGCCGCAGGCGACTTTTTCCAATAAACGAAGGGGAGGGGCCTGTCATGAGCCTTGCTAGTGAATTCAAAGAATTTGCCATGAAGGGCAGCGTCATCGATCTGGCCGTAGGCTTCGTGATCGGTGGCGCGTTCGGTGCCGTCGTCAGCTCGCTGGTGGCGAACGTCATCATGCCGCCGCTCGGCCTCGTCATCGGCCGGGTCGACTTCAGCAAGATGGCGGTGCAGATCGGTACCGACCCCAAGGGAGCAGCGGTGCTGCTCAAGTACGGGATGTTCGTGCAGGCCTGCTTCTCCTTCCTGATCGTCGCGCTCGCGATGTTTGCCATCATCAAGATGGTCAATAAGATGAAGCGCACACCGCCACCCGCCCCGGCTGCGCCGCCGCCGCCGACCAAGTCCGAGGAGCTTCTGGGCGAGATCCGCGACCTGTTGGCTCGTCGCAGCTGACTTTCTCCCGCCGGCTTGCGCCGGCCGGGGGCCTCGCGTACATTCATCCGCGTCTCAGGTGCCCCGCCGGAGCTTTCGGGCTCCGGCAGGGTGAAACGGGAAGCCGGTGCGGCATTCCTCGGAATGCCAAATGCCGGCGCTGCCCACGCAACGGTAAGTGAGCTCGGGACGGCCTTACACCACTGTGCGTATCGCACGGGAAGGTGCCGCCCCGCGGAGATCTCTCCACTCGCAAGCCCGGAGACCGGCCCGAGACGGCAAGGTGGCGCGCGTCGGGCGTGGCCGGAATGCGCGATTGCCGTCGCATGTTCCCTTCATCTCCCTCCCTCGTCATCCCTCGAGCAACGCTGAACGCGCGTGGTGCGCGTGGAGGAAGATCCATCATGAAACTCGCCACCCGGCGATTCGCCACCGCATTGGCCAGGCCGGCGCGTGCACGGGTCGAAGCAGATGTCCGCTGAAGAGCCTGCGCCGGAGGAATCTCGCCACCGCGACCGCATGCGGCGCCGCAAAGCGGTGGTGGACGCCCGCATCGCGGCGGCCACCACGGAGCGCGGCGTTCTCCTGGTGTTGACCGGCAATGGCAAGGGCAAGAGCTCTTCGGCCTTCGGGATGGTGGCGCGCGCGCTCGGTCATGGCATGCGCGTCGGGGTGGTGCAGTTCATCAAGGGACGGTATACGACCGGCGAGGGGCTGTTCTTCCGGCGCTTTCCGGAAGTCGTCTACCACGTCATGGGCGAAGGATTCACCTGGGAGACGCAGGACCGGGAGCGCGACGTGCGCTTGGCGCAGGCCGCGTGGGCCGTGGCGGCAGCTTTGCTGCGCGATATGCAGGTGGCCCTCGTTGTGCTCGATGAGCTCAATATCGCGCTTCTCTACCGCTATGTGCCGCTGGCCGACGTCATCACTGCACTGCGGGAGAGGCCGGCGCATCAGCACGTAGTAATCACGGGCCGCGGCGCGCCCGCCGAGCTGATCGAGCTCGCTGACACCGTGACGGAAATGCGCGCGCTGAAGCACGCCTTCGATGCGGGCGTACGCGCGCAGCGGGGTATCGAGCTGTGACGGCACTGAAATGAAGGAGCTCGTCCTGGGCGGCGTCCGTTCCGGCAAGAGCCGCTACGCGGAACAACAGGCGCGCGCGAGCGGCCTGCGGGTCGTATACATCGCGACGGCGATTCCCAGCGAGGATCCGGAGCTTCAGGAACGCATCCGGCGGCACCGCGCGCATCGTCCCGCGGATTGGCTGACTGTGGAAGAGCCTGCGACGCTCGGTGCCGCGCTGCGGGCGCACGCGCATGCGGAGCGCTGTCTGCTGGTCGAATGCCTGACTCTGTGGCTCGCCCATCTGCTCACGTCAGGATCGGCAGATCGGTTGGATTCGGAGCGCGCGAGCCTGCTGCGCGCGGTGACAGAGATACCTGGAGAAGTGATTCTGGTGAGCAACGAGACCGGACTCGGTATCGTGCCCACCGGTGAGCTCAGCCGCCGTTTCCTCGATGTCGCGGGCGAGCTGCACCAGAGTCTTGCCGCCGTGTGCGATCGAGTCACGCTCGTCGTCGCGGGCCTGCCGCAGAGACTGAAGGGGCTCCACGATGACGGCTGACTCGCTCTGATGGTACCGGCGCGGCAGGCTGCTACATGGCCGCGAGCCGCAATGGTGGCATTGCAGTTCCTGACGCGCCTGCCGCTGCGCATCGAGCCGCAGCCTGCTGCACCGGAGATCGGTCTGTCGCTGGCCTGTTATCCCCTGGTCGGCCTCATGCTTGGAGTCGTGCTGTGGGGTGTCGCCCTGGCCGTGTCGCGACTGCCTTCCCTTCTTGGCGCCGCGATCGTGTTGGCGCTTTGGGTGTTGATCACGGGCGCGCTGCACCTCGACGGTCTTGCGGATACGGCGGACGCATGGGTGGGCGGGCACGGCGATCGGGAGCGAACGCTGACGATCATGAAGGACCCCCGCTCCGGCCCGGTCGCTCTCGCGGTGGTGAACTGTCTGCTGCTGCTGAAGTTCGCCGCCCTCGCCGCACTGGCCACGAATCTTCACTCTGCCCCGTGGCGGGACCCGCGCCTTGCCGCGGGCTGCATCCTGCCCCCGCTGCTCGCGCGGGCAGCGATGCCACTACTGTTCGCACACACGCCCTATGCGCGAGCGGAGGGGATCGCCCGGGATCTGACGGTTCATCAGTCTCGGACCGCCGGTGCCATCGCTGTGGCGCTGACCGTGATCTGCACGCTCGCGGCCTGCCGCACCTTAGGGGCGATCGCGCTCGGTGCCGCCGCGATCACATACGCGATCGTCCGCTGGGGACTCGTCAGCCGGCTCGGCGGATTCACCGGCGACGGCGCCGGGGCCCTGATCGAACTGATCGAGGCAGCCTGTCTGGTCGCAATGGCGGCCGCCTAGGCGAGTCAGCCGGCGGCCGACACGGCGCGGAAGGCATCCCGCGTCAGATTCTCGCAACCGCTGGCGGTCACCGCAAGGTCGTCCTCGATGCGGATGCCGCCGAACTTGCGCAGCGAGTCGACTCGGCTCCAGTTGATGCCGCGCGAGCGCTCGTCCGCGCGCGCCCCCTCGAGAAGCTGCGGGATGAAGTAGAGGCCGGGCTCCATGGTGACCACGAAGCGCTCCTCCAGTGCTCGGGTCAGGCGCAGATGGGGGTGGCCGTCGGGGCGGGGGATGTCGCCGCCGTCGGGAGAGCGCATGAAGCCGCCGACATCGTGGACCTCCAGGCCGAGGAGGTGGCCGAGCCCGTGCGGGAAGAACACGCTGGTGGTGGCCGTGGCGACTGCTTCCTCGGCGGAGCAGGTAACAATGTCCGCCTCGTGGAGCAGTTCTGCGAGGAGGCGGTGGGCTTGCAGGTGGATTTCAGGCCAGGCGACGCCCGGTTTGACGGTGGCGCAGAGTGCCTGCTGCATGCGGTCCATCCTGCCGATGAGAGCGGCGAAATCGGGGTCCCCGTGGGAATACGTCCGGGTGATGTCGCAGGCGTAGCCGGCGAACTCCACCCCGGCGTCGATGAGCAGGGAGTGACGCTCCGCAGCGGGTGCCTTCTCCAGCACTTGGTAGTGCAGGACGGCACCGCCCTCATTCAGGGCGATGATGGGGTTATAGGGCAGCTCCTGCTCGCGCTGGCCGCAGGCGGCGAGGAAGGCGAGCTCGATCTCGAATTCCGAGGCGCCGGCCTCGTAGGCGGCGGCGGCGGCGCGGTGGCCGCGGGCGCCCAGCTGGTTCGCCTGGCGCAGGCACGCGAGCTCGTAAGGAGACTTGGTTGCGCGGCAGAAATCGAGGTGCCGCAGGAGGTGCGGCGGATTGATGTCGCCGACGCTCCACGAAGCCAATTCTTCGAGCGAATCGCCGAGGAACGCGGCGGCGCGCAGGTTGTGAGGCAGAGCCCGCCGCGCCTCGTCGAGGTTGCGGCAGGGGCGAATCTCGAAGTGCCGCGTCCAGTAGCCCCGGGGCAGCGCGGGCGGCTTGTACCAGTAGTCCTCGGGCTGGTGGAAGGCGAGCAGCGGCCGGCGACCGGGCTCGAAGTACACGAAGCAGTCGGGGACATCGAGCAGGGGGGCCCAGACCTTGAAGGGGGCGTGCACCTCGAAGGGGTAGGTCCGATCGTCCTGGAATACGGTGAGGAGGGATCCCGAGTGGACCAGGAGGGCGGAGTAGCCGCAGGCCTCCAGCGCCTTGGCGGCGCGAACGGCCACGCTCTCGATGTGGGAGGCGAACAGCGCATCGAGCGAAGACTCGGCCAGGGGCTTGGCAAGCGCGCCAACGTGGGCCATCTGAGGCACTCCGGCAGGGACAGGCGCCGATTGTAAGCTTTCGGACCCGGCGGGGCTCCTCCGCTGCCGGGAGGGTCCGGCGCGCCCAATTGTCGTGCCAGGGCGACAACAAACTTGCCTAGGCTGTTTCCAATCGCTTGGTGACTCTATAAAATCCCGCGTCGCGATCCGTGAAGGACTCGCGGAACGATAAAAAACGTCGTTCAGAAAGCTTTCTTCGTATTGGCTCTCTCAACAAAGCATCGGGGTACCGATCGATGAACACAAAAGTTGCTCTTAGCGCGCTTGCTGCTGCGGCACTGCTGCTGACGGCGTGTGCGAAGAATGAAGGTTCCAGCACCGAGCCCGCCGCCGCGCCGCCGGCTTCCTCGCAGAGCAGCGCTCCCGCCGCTCCGCCCGCCGCGGCTCCGTCGGACAATACCGGCTCGATGTCGAGCACGCCGCCGGCCGCTGCGCCGTCCGACAACACTGCTCCGCCGTCCAGCGCCCCGTCGTCGTAAGACGCCTTCGCTCCGGGAGGCTGTTGTCAGCAGACTTCCGGAACTGGCTTTACACGGCCCGATCGGATCGCGCGCGCGAGCCGTCCGGGCCGTGTTTCTTTGGGGGTCCGGGAAGCCGACATGACGGTTAGTGTGCGCGACGCGCGGGACACCGAGGGCGACCGCCTGTGGATCCAGAGCGTCTATCGCGACTATCTGGACGATCTGGCGCCGGCCGGCGGCACCGGCAGGTTCCCCGCGCTCGGTGAAGTCGGGCATCGTGCGCCCGATCAGCTCTTCCACTGGTTCGGCGATCCCAACAGCTTCCCCCTCGTCATCCTGCGGTCTTCCGAGCTCGTGGGCTTCGCGCTGGTGGTGCGCGGCAGACCCGGCGCCTTCACGCGGCGCAGCGGCGCGGGCGCCGGCGCGGCCACGCCGAGCCGCGCGCCAATCGAGTATCGGATGGCGGAATTCTTCATCACCCGCGCCACGCGGCGCCTCGGCATCGGCGCCACCGCCGTCAGGCTCATCTTCAGCCGCTTCGCCGGCCGCTGGGAAATCACCGAGTACCTGCGCAACGCCACCGCCGTCAGCTTCTGGCGGCGCGTGGTCGCGAGCTACACGTCCGGCAATTACCTCGAGCGCGTCGTGAACGGAGAGGTGCGGCAGACGTTCGAGTCTGGCGTGGGCTGAGCGCGCGATTGCCTTGACACAGCTCGCGGCAGTGCAGCAGCGTCACGCCCTCGCCGCGGAAGCCGGCGCGGCCGTCGCTGACCTCTTGCCCAGCAGCGGCTGTAGATACGCGCCCGTATGCGACCGCGGATTGGCCGCGATCTGCTCCGGCGTGCCGGCGGCGATGATCTCGCCGCCGCCTTCGCCTCCCTCCGGGCCCAGGTCGATCACCCAGTCGGCGCTCTTGATGACGTCCAGGTTGTGCTCGATCACGACGATGGTATTGCCCTGATCGCGCAGTCGATGCAGGACGTCGAGGAGCTGGGCGACGTCGTGGAAATGCAGCCCGGTGGTGGGCTCGTCGAGGATGTAGAGCGTGCGGCCGTGGGTCTGGCGGGCCAGCTCGCGGGAGAGCTTCACCCGCTGGGCCTCGCCGCCCGAGAGGGTGGTCGCGTTCTGGCCGAGGTGGATGTAGGAGAGCCCGACGTCGGTCAGGGTCTGCAGCTTGCCGGCGACCGCGGGGACGTTCTGGAAGAAGCGCAGCGCCTCCTCGACCGTCATCTCCAGGACCTCGTGGATGTTCTTGCCGCGATAACGGATCTCGAGGGTCTCCCGGTTGTAGCGTTGGCCCTTGCAGACATCGCAGGCGACGTAGACGTCGGGGAGAAAATGCATCTCGACCTTGATGACGCCGTCGCCCTGGCAGGCCTCGCAGCGACCGCCCTTGACGTTGAAGCTGAAGCGACCGGCGTCGTAGCCGCGCGCGCGGGCCTCTGGGACGGCGGCGAAAAGCTCGCGCACGGGGCCGAAAAGGTTGGTGTACGTCGCGGGGTTGGAGCGAGGCGTGCGGCTGATCGGTGCCTGGTCGATGTCGATGACGTGCTCGATATCCTCGAGCCCCTCGAGCCGCTCGCATGGCGCGGCGTCGGGAGCGCTCAATCGTCCATTGACCTTGGCGGTTGCGTGGCCGAAGAGCGTGTCGATGATCAGGGTCGACTTGCCGGAACCGGAGACGCCGGTTACACATGTCAGGAGTCCCACGGGAATCTCCGCGCTGACGTTGCGTAGGTTGTTGCCGGAGGCGCCGATGATGCGGATCTGCTTATCGGGCGATCGCGGTGTGCGCAGCCGCGGCAGCGCGACTGCGCGCTTGCCGCTCAGGTACTGGCCGGTCAGTGAGGCCGGGGAGGCCGTAATGTCAGCGGGCGTGCCTTCGGCGACGATGTGGCCGCCATGCGCGCCGGCGCCCGGCCCCAGATCGACGACGTGGTCGGCCTCGCGGATCGCCTCCTCGTCGTGCTCCACCACGATCACGGTGTTGCCGAGGTCGCGCAGGCGCTTCAACGTGCCGAGGAGCCGCGCATTGTCGCGCTGGTGAAGGCCGATCGAGGGCTCATCCAGAATGTACATCACGCCGGTGAGGCCGGAGCCCACCTGGCTCGCGAGCCGGATGCGCTGCGCCTCGCCGCCCGACAACGTGTCGGCGCCCCGATCGAGCGTCAGATATTGCAGGCCGACATCGGCGAGGAATCGCAGCCGCTGAGCCACTTCCTTGACGATGGGAGTTGCGACCTCGCGGCGCCACCCCTCGAGAGCAAGCGAGCGATAAAGCTCCACTGCGTGGCCGACGCTCAAGCGCGTGACCTCGGGGAGAGCCTTGTCGCCGACGAACACGAAGCGCGCCGCCCGGTTGAGGCGCGCGCCGCCACAGTCGGGACAGGTGCGCACGCCGAGATATTTTGCGAGCTCCTCCCGCACCATGTTGGATTCCGTCTCGCGGAAACGCCGCTCGAGGTTCGGCAGGATGCCCTCGAAGGGATGGCGCTTCGCGCTCGCGCGGCCCTTGCCCTCGCTGTAGCGAAACTCGATCACTTCGTCGCCGCTGCCGTACAGCAATACCTGGCGCGCCCGCTCCGGGAGCTCGGTCCAGGGCACCTCGATGTCGAAGCCGTAGTGCCGGGCAAGAGACTGGATGAGTTGAAAGTAGTGGCTGTTGCGCCGGTCCCAGCCCCGCACGGCGCCGCTCGCGAGCGACAGGTCGGGGTGCGTCACGACGCGCTGCGGATCGAAGAACTGCTGTGTGCCGAGGCCGTCACACGTCGGGCAGGCCCCCGACGGGTTGTTGAATGAGAACAGCTTCGGCTCGAGAGGCGGCACGCTGTAGCCGCAGATCGGGCAGGCGTGACGGCTGGAGAAGACGAGCTCTTCGCGCTCGGTGTCGTCCAGGAAAGCAAGACGCGCCAGCCCCCCGGAGAGTCGCAGTGCCGTTTCGAACGATTCCGCCAGGCGCTGCTGGGCGTCGGGCCGCAGACGGAGGCGATCGACTACCGCCTCGATCGTATGCTTGCGCTTCGGATCGAGCTGCGGCAGGCCTTCCATGTCATGGATCCGGCCATCGATGCGCACGCGCACGAAGCCCTGGTCGCGCAGTGAATCGAGCACGTCCGCGTGCTCGCCCTTGCGGTCGCTCACCATTGGCGCGAGCAGCCCGGCCACGGCGCCCTCGGGCAGCTTCAACACCTGGTCGACCATCTGACTCACCGTCTGCGCCGTGAGGTCGATCCCATGATCGGGGCAGCGCGGTGTTCCGGCGCGCGCGTAGAGCAGGCGCAGATAATCGTAGATCTCGGTGACCGTGCCGACCGTGGAGCGCGGATTGCGGGAGGTAGCCTTCTGCTCGATCGCGATCGCGGGCGACAGCCCCTCGATGCTGTCGACGTCGGGCTTGTCCATCATCGAGAGAAACTGCCGCGCATAAGCGGAGAGCGACTCCACGTAGCGCCGCTGCCCCTCGGCGTAGAGAGTGTCGAAGGCGAGCGAGGACTTGCCGGAGCCGGAGAGCCCCGTGACCACGATCAGCCGCTCGCGCGGCAGATCGAGATCGATGCTCTTCAGATTGTGGGTGCGTGCCCCGCGGACACGGATCGCTTGCATGGTCCTTAGGATCGTCGTTGTCGAGGCGGCCGCTGGTCCACGAAAAACGGGCCGCGAAAATGGCCGCGAAAAATCAAGCCCTCAAGTGTACCCGTCGCAGGCCTTGCGGCCGAGTAATTGCCCATTCGCGGAGGCTCTCGGGGTTCGCGCGGGGCGCGCGCCACGTCTACAATGGCGCTCTGTTCAAGAGGGCACACTCATGGCGCGCGGAGTCAACAAAGTCATCCTCATCGGGCACTTGGGGGCGGATCCCGAGTCGCGCGCCATGCCATCGGGCAGCAGCGTCGCGAACCTGCGCATCGCCACCACCGAGAGCTGGCGCGACAAGCAGAGCGGCGAGCAGCAGGAGCGCACCGAGTGGCACCGCGTCGCCCTCTTCGGCCGGCTGGCGGAGATCGCCAGTGAATACCTGCGCAAGGGCTCTCAGGTCTATATTGAGGGCAGCCTGCGCACCCGCAAGTGGCAGGACAAGCAAGGCAACGAGCGCTATTCCACCGAGATCGTCGGCAACGAGATGCAGATGCTGGGAGGTCGCGGCGGCGGCGGAGCGGGCGCCTCGGGCGGGGGCGGCGCGGCCGGGGCCGGCGGGACGCCGCGCGAGCCCATGCCCGAGTATCCCGGCCCCGCCGGGGGCGGCGGCGGAGGTGGAGGCGAGCGGGGGGAGGACTTCGACGACGACATTCCATTCTAGTATGAGGCGCTGGATCCGGGCGTCCTGCCCGGCCCAGCGCGCCGCGGGCAAAAAGCGTGGTTTTTGCCCGCGGCTCCGCCACCTGCGGCGGCGGGGCACTTCCGTGTGCCTGCGACGCGCTCGTACCGATCCTATTGATTTTTTTGACTATTTCGGGGCGTAACGCAGTTCTGTGCAGCGCTCGTGCGGCAGGGGGGCCGAGGCCGTAGAATGGGCCATTCCCTGCTTATGTCCCGCCGCTACTTCATCAAAACTTTTGGCTGCCAGATGAACGAGTACGACTCCGCCCGCATGGCGGACGTGCTCGAGGCTGGTGTCGGTCTCGCGCGCACGGAAGATCCGGCCGAGGCGGACGTGCTGCTGATGAACACCTGCTCAGTGCGCGAGAAGGCGCAGGAGAAGGTGTTCTCCATGCTGGGCGAGTGGCGAAGGCTCAAGACTCAGCGGCCGCACGTGCTCATCGGCGTCGGTGGGTGCGTGGCAAGTCAGGAGGGCGAAGGCATCACGCAGCGGGCGCCCTTCGTAGACCTCGTGTTCGGGCCCCAGACGCTGCACCGTCTGCCCGACATGATTGCGGAGCTGCGCCGTACCGGCCGCTCGGTAGTCGATGTCAGCTTTCCGGAGATCGAGAAGTTCGATCGCCTGCCGGAGCCGCGTGCCGAGGGCGCCACCGCCTTCGTTTCCGTCATGGAGGGCTGCAGCCGCTACTGCAGCTTCTGCATCGTGCCCTACACCCGCGGGGACGAGGTCAGCCGCCCGTTCGAGTCCGTGCTGCAGGAGGTGCGTCAGCTCGGAAGCCAAGGCGTGCGGGAAGTGACTCTTCTCGGCCAGAACGTCAACGCCTATGCCGGCTCCATGGCGGATGGCGCGGTCGTCGACCTCGCCACACTCATTCATCACGTCTCGACAGTGCCCGGCATCGAGCGTATCCGCTTCACCACCTCCCACCCGCTCGAGCTCAACGACAGCCTGATCGAGGCCTTCGCCCACGTGCCGCAGCTTGCAAGCCATCTGCATCTGCCGGTGCAGAGCGGCTCCGACCGCGTGCTCGCGCTCATGAAGCGCGGCTACACCGCCATTGAATTCAAGGAAAAGGTCCGCAGGCTGAGGAGCGTGCGGCCGGACATCTGCATTTCCTCCGACTTCATAGTGGGATTCCCGGGGGAGAGTGAGCGCGACTTCGAGGCGACGCTGACGCTCGTGCGCGACGTCGGCTTCGATCAGTCGTTCAGCTTTATCTACAGCCGCCGCCCCGGGACGCCGGCGGCATCGCTGCCCGATGAGACGCCCGCGGAGCTCAAGCAGGAGCGGCTGGCGCGCCTGCAGGCGCAGCTCGACGCTCAGGCACGTGTCATCAGCGAGCGCATGGTCGGAACCGTGCAGCGCGTGCTGGTGGAACGGCCGGCGAAGAAAGACGGGCGCGAGCTCGCCGGCAGGACCGAGAACAACCGCTGGATCAACTTTGCCGGTCCCCCCGGGATCATCGGCCAGTTCGCGCGAACCGTCGTGACCGAAGCATTGCCGCACAGCTTGCGCGGACGCCTGTGGCAGTAACGGCCCCCGAGGCGCTGCGCGAGTTCGATCTCGAGCCGTCGGACAATGCGCGGCTCGCCAACCTCTGTGGCCCGCTCGATGAGAACCTCCGACTGCTCGAGGCGCGCCTCGACGTGCAGATCCGGCGGCGGGGTGACAACTTCCGGGTGCTCGGCGCCAACGCCGGCAGCGCCGAGGACATCCTGCAGGAGCTGTTCGCGCTGGCCAAGGAAGAGGAAGTCACGCCGGAGCGGGTGCACCTGGCCCTGCGTGAGCGCGAAGCCGGCCGGGAACCCGCGGCGGATCTCGACCCTGCGGAACGCGGCATCCGGGTGCCGCGCGGCGGCATCCGTGCCCGCGGCCACCACCAGCGCGAGTATCTCGCCCACATCCGCAGCCGCGACCTGACATTCGGCATAGGTCCCGCCGGCACCGGCAAGACCTATCTTGCCGTGGCCTGCGCCGTGGAGTCGCTGCAGGCGGAGACCATCCGGCGCATCATCCTGGTGCGGCCGGCCGTGGAGGCCGGCGAGCGGCTGGGGTTCCTGCCGGGTGACCTCAGCCAGAACGTCGATCCGTACCTGCGCCCGATGTACGACGCGCTGTACGAGATGTTGGGATTCGACCGGGTGTCGCGCTTCATCGAGCGCAACGTCATCGAAGTGGCGCCGCTCGCCTTCATGCGCGGCCGCTCGCTCAACGATTCCTTCATCATCCTCGATGAGGCGCAAAACACCACCGTGGAGCAGATGAAGATGTTCCTCACCCGCATCGGCTTCGGCTCCAAGGCGGTGGTCACGGGCGATGTCACCCAGACGGATCTGCCTGCGGGCAGGCAATCGGGCCTGAGTCACGTCATCGGTGTACTGCGCGGAGTAGAGGGAGTTGCGTTCACGTTCTTCGATGCACAGGACGTCGTGCGCCATCCGCTCGTTCAGCGCATCGTGCAGGCTTACGAGGCGCAACCGTGAAGGAGGGCAGGAAGGCGCGCCCGCTACGGGTCGACGTGCAGACGGGTGTCACTGCTTGGGCGCCGCGCGCGCGTGACATCGCCACGTGGGCGGGCACTGCGATCGGCCGGCGCGCTGCCGGCGGGGAACTCGGCGTCCGCGTGGTCGGGGCGGCGGAGAGCAGACGTCTCAACGCCCGCTATCGCGGCAAGGACAAGCCGACCAACGTGCTGTCATTCCCTCCCTTCGCCCTGCGGGCTTCGGGGGACGGGCCGCTTCCGCTCGGCGATCTGGTCATCTGCGCGCAGGTGGTGCGCTCCGAGGCGCGCGAGCAGGGCAAACGCCTGGAGGCGCATTGGGCCCACCTGGTGGTGCACGGTGCGCTGCATCTCATCGGCTACGACCACGAGCGCGAGGCGGAAGCAAAGCGCATGGAGCGCCGCGAGGTTGCGGTGCTGCGTCGCCTGGGCTTCGCCAATCCCTACAGAGTCTGATCCATGAGCAAGGACATCAATTCGACCGGCAAATGGCTGAAGCGGCTGACGCAGAGCTTCGCCGCGGAGCCGCAAAACCGTCAGCAGCTGCTCGAGATCCTGCGCGAGGCCCGCACGCGCGGCCTGCTCGATGCCGACGCGTTGCCGATGCTGGAAGGGGTGTTGGAAGTCTCGGACCTCCAGGTGCGTGACATCATGGTGCCGCGCGCGCAGATGGTGTTCGTGCGCCGCGACGATCCGGCGTCCCGCATCCTGCCGACCGTGGTGGAGTCGGGACACTCGCGCTTCCCGGTGATGGACGAGGACCGCGACGACATCGTCGGGATCCTCCTTGCCAAGGACCTGCTGCGCCTCGTCAGCAACGAGGCGCGCGAGCGCTTCGATATCCGTGAGTTCATGCGGCCGGCGATGTTCGTGCCGGAGTCGAAGCGGCTCAACATCCTGCTCAAGGAATTTCGCGGCAGCCGCAATCACATGGCCATCGTCGTCGACGAGTACGGCGGAGTCGCGGGCCTGGTGACGATCGAGGACGTGATCGAGCAGATCGTCGGCGAGATCGATGACGAGTTCGACGTCGAGGACGACCAGAACATCCGCAAAGAGGGCGAGCGCGCCTTCCTGGTGCGCGGCGTGACGCGGATCGAGGAGTTCAACGAGTACTTCGGCGCCCACCTCTCGGAGGGGGAAGGCTTCGAGACCGTGGCCGGGCTCCTGATGAAGCAGCTCGGCCGCCTGCCGCGGCGCGGCGAGTCCGCCAACATCGAGGGCTTCGAGTTTCGCGTCATGCGGGCCGACCGGCGCCGCATCGATGCACTGCGCGTCGTGCCGCCGCGCGATGTGACACCGCCCGACGGCCTCTCGCACCCCGAGCAGGGCGAGTCGCGCGCATGAGCTCCCGGCGCCTCGCTGCCATTGCCGCTCCCGCGCGCGAGGTGACTCCTGCCCCGGCGATGGCCGCCGCGAAGCATCTCCTCGTCGCGGCCCGCTCCCGCCACGCGCTGCTCGTGCGCGGGGTGGTGCCGTTCGGCGTGGGCGCGCTTCTCGCCTGCGCCTTCGCGCCGCTCGAATGGTGGCCGCTCGCAATCCTCTGTCCGGCGGCACTGATGTGGCTGTGGGAGGAGGCCGCGCCCCGCGAGGCCGCCTGGACCGGATTCTGCTTCAGCTTCGGCACTTTTCTCGCCGGCACGTACTGGCTGTATGTCAGCGTACACGACCTCGGCGGCGCGCCCGTCTGGATGACCATCGGGATCATGCTGGGCCTGATCGGAATCATGGCCCTGTACAACGCGCTCATCGGCTATGTCGTGGCGCGCCTGCTGCCGCGCAGCGGCGCATGGCGCTGGCTGGTCGGCATGCCGGCGGCATGGCTCCTCATCGAGTGGTGGCGCGGCTGGTTCCTCTCGGGGTTTTCGTGGCTGTCGCTCGGCTACTCCCAGACCGACACCTGGCTGGCGCGATTCGCACCGCTCCTGGGAGTCTATGGCATCAGCCTGCTGCTGCTCACGAGCTCGGGCGCGCTCGTGGCGTTGATTCGCGGCAATGCGCGCGTGCGCGTGATTGCCGCGCTCACGCTGGTCGTGCCCTGGGCTGTCGCCGCGGCACTCGGGCCGGTGCGCTGGACGCACCCTTCGGGCGCCCCTGTCTCGGTGGCAGTGATTCAGGCCGACATCCCGCAGGACGAGAAATGGCAGGACGCCTACGAGGACAAGATCCTGCAGCGCTACCGCAGGATGACGGAGTCGGCGCTCGGCGCCAAGCTCATCGTCTGGCCGGAGGCGGCACTGCCGGAGCCGGCCAACAATATGCTGCCTTACATCGCGGCGATCGATCGCGAGACCCAGGCCAGCGGTTCCTCGCTGGTGATGGGCGTGATCCGCGCCTCGGATGACGGCCAGAGGTACTACGACTCGATCCTGGCGCTCGGCAAGCAGGCGAGCTGGTACGCCAAGGACCATCTCGTGCCGTTCGCGGAGTTCTTCCCGGTGCCGCGTTTCGTACGCAACTGGCTGCGCCTGATGAGCCTGCCGTACGACAGCTTCACCCCCGGCGGCACCCATCAGTCGCCGCTGCCGGTGGCCGGGCTCGAGCTCGGGGCGACGGTCTGCTACGAGGTCGGTTACGGCAGCTACATGCTGCACATGCTGCCGAAAGCGGATGCGCTGGTGAACGTCACCAACGATGCCTGGTTCGGACACTCTACGGCCCGCTACGAGCAATTCCAGATGGCCCGCATGCGCGCGCTCGAGGAAGGGCGTAGCCTGATCGTCGCGACCAATGACGGCATCTCGGCCGTCATCGGACCGCGCGGTGAAGTCCTGGCGTCCGCGCCGCCTTTCGAGCAGTATGTGCTGCGGTCTTCCGTCACGCCCAGGGCCGGGATCACACCGTTCACGCGTGTTGGAAACTGGTTGATCGTGAGCCTCGCCGCCCTTGGCCTCGCTGCGTCGCTGTGGAGCGGCGAGCTGCGGCGGCGCGCGGGTACGGCGAGTGCTACTACTGTTCCACCCCGGAGTCTGACATGAGCGCTTTTAGGCTCGCGCGTTTTCGCGCGACAATGATGTCCCGCACCCTCGTCGCGCTCGCCGCCTGGCTGGTGGTGAGCACGCAAGCGGCTTCCGCGGCGACGTCCGTTTCCTCGGTGTGCACTCCGTCGCTGCCTGACTTCACGGCACTGGTCGCCAAGTATGGTCCCGCGGTCGTCAACGTCGAAGTGATCGAGAAGGCGCCGGAAGGCGGCGGCCAGGGTGATGATCCGCTCAATGATTTCTTCCGCCGCTTCGGCATCCCGAATCCGGGCGGTGACCAGGAGCGCCATGAGGAACCGGTGCGGGGCGCGGGCTCCGGGTTCATCGTCAGCTCCGACGGCTACATCCTCACCAACGAGCACGTGGTGGAAGGGGCGAGCCAGGTCACGGTGCGGCTCGTCGATCAGCGCGAGTTCCCGGCGAAGGTGGTGGGGTCGGACGAGCGTACCGACATCGCTGTCTTGAAAATTGCGGCGACGGGGCTGCCGATCGTACGGCTCGGCGATCCGTCGAAGCTGCAGCCCGGACAATGGGTGCTCGCCATCGGCTCGCCTTTCGGCTTCGAGAACAGCGCGACCGCGGGAATCGTGAGTGCGATCGGCCGCTCCCTGCCGACCGAGAACTACGTGCCCTTCATTCAGACCGACGTAGCGGTGAACCCCGGCAACTCGGGCGGCCCGCTGTTCAACCTGCAGGGTGAGGTGGTCGGCATCAACTCGCAGATCTTCAGCCGCACGGGCGGGTTCATGGGCGTCTCGTTCGCCATCCCGATCGATGTGGCGGTAAGCGTGGAGCGGCAGATCATCACCGTGGGGCACGTGGTGCGCGGCAAGATCGGGGTCACCATCCAGGAGGTGACGGCGGATCTGGCCGACTCCTTCGGTCTCAGCAGCCCGCGCGGGGCGCTCGTGAGCTCGGTGGAGACCAAGAGTCCGGCGGCCTTGGCCGGCATTCAGCCGGGCGACGTGGTGCTGTCGGTCGATGGGCACCAGATCGAGCGCTACGGCGAGCTGTCGAGCCGGATATCGGCCATGCGGCCGGGGTCGGAGGCGACCCTGATGCTGTGGCGGGGCCGGCAGGATCGGACGGTGCGGGTGCGGGTCGAGGAGCTGAAAGAGCCGCAGACGGCTGAGGCGGGGAATGCCGCGCGGCCGGCACCGGTGGCGCGCAAGCCGAATCAGCTCGGGCTCACCATACGGCCGCTGGCGCCGCAGGAGAAGGCTGAGGCCCGGACCACCGGCAGTCTCGTCGTGGAGGGCGTTACGGGGGGTGCGGAGCTGGCGGGAGTCGAGCCGGGAGACATCATCCTGGGGGTGGATGGGCGGCGGATCAGCACCATGGAGGAGCTGGAGGCGGCGGCCCGGCAGTCGCACAAGAAGAGCATTGCGCTGCTGGTGCAGCGGGATTCGGCGCAGCTGTTTTTGCCCGTACCTGTGCCCTGATTATCCGAGCGACCGCTCGTTCGTGTAAATTGCGGAGCTTTCCGAGGTTTACATTCGGGCGTTCTTTGAGATGGAAGAGCATTACGATCCGGCGGCTGTCGAATCGGCGGCGCAGGCTTATTGGGAGGGGCACGGCACCTTCGAGGTGACGGAGGAGAACGGGCGGGAGAAGTATTACTGCCTGTCGATGCTGCCTTATCCGTCCGGGCGGCTGCACATGGGGCACGTGCGCAACTACACGATTGGGGATGTGTTGGCGCGCTTCATGCGGATGCAAGGGCGGAACGTGTTGCAGCCGATGGGGTGGGACGCGTTCGGGCTGCCGGCGGAGAATGCGGCGATGAGCAACGGAGTGCCCCCTGCCAAATGGACGCGGCAGAACATCGCGCACATGCGCGCGCAGTTGAAGTCGCTGGGGTTCGGCATCGCCTGGAGCCGGGAGGTTGCGACGTGCGACCCGAGCTACTACCGCTGGAACCAGTGGCTCTTTCTGCGGATGCTGGAGCAGGGCATCGCCTATCGCAAGACGGGGGTGGTGAACTGGGACCCTGTCGATCAGACCGTCCTCGCCAACGAGCAGGTGATCGAAGGGCGCGGCTGGCGCACGGGGGCTCCGGTCGAGAGGCGGGAGATCCCGACCTACTACCTCAACATCACGCGCTACGCGCAGGAGTTGCTCGCGGACCTCGAGCGGCTGCCGGGCTGGCCGGAGCGCGTGCGCCTCATGCAGGCCAACTGGATCGGCCGCAGTGAGGGCTGCGAGATCTCCTTTCCCTACGCGCCGGACACGAATGCGGCGCTGTCGAAGGAGGGTGCGCTCAAGGTGTTCACGACACGCGCCGACACCCTGTTCGGTGTCACCTTCATGGCGGTCGCGGCGGAGCATCCGGTGGCCATCGCGGCAGGCGCGCGCAACCCGGCACTGGCGGCGTTCATCGAGGAGTGCCGCCGCGGCAGTGTCATGGAGGCAGATGTCGCGACGCAGGAGAAGAAAGGCATGCCCACGGGATTGCACGTGCTGCATCCCTTCACCGGCAAGCCCATTGAAGTCTGGGTCGCCAACTACGTGCTCATGGGGTACGGCGAGGGCGCCGTCATGGGCGTTCCGGGCCACGACGAGCGCGACTTCGAATTCGCGCTGAAGAATTCGCTGCCGATCGTGATGGTCGTGCGCTCGAAGACCGGCGCCTACGAGGACGTGCGCGCGCCGTGGATCGCCGAGTACACCGACTACGGCGTCACCGTGAATTCGGGGGAGTTCTCCGGGCTGGAGTTCCAGGCCGCGGTGGATGCGATCGCAGCGAGCCTGGAGAAGCGCGGGCTGGGACGAAAGCGCGTGCAGTATCGGCTGCGCGACTGGGGCATCTCGCGGCAGCGGTACTGGGGTTGCCCCATCCCGCTCATCCACTGCCCGAGCTGCGGCGAGGTACCGGTGCCGGACGATCAGCTGCCGGTGGCGTTGCCGGAGGACCTGGTGCCGGACGGCAGCGGCAACCCGCTCGCCAAGTCACCGGCGTTCTACGAGTGCAAGTGTCCCAAGTGCGGTGCCGCGGCGCGGCGCGAGACCGACACGATGGACACCTTCGTCGATTCCTCGTGGTACTACATGCGCTACGCATGTCCGGATCAGGACAGCGCGATGATCGACGAGCGCGTGGCTTACTGGCTGCCCGTCGATCAGTACATCGGCGGCATCGAGCACGCCATCCTGCACCTCCTCTACTCGCGCTTCTGGACCAAGGTGATGCGCGATCTGGGCCTGTTGCGGGTCGGCGAGCCGTTCACCAATCTGCTGACTCAGGGCATGGTGCTCAACCACGTCTACTCCTATGGCCAACCCGACGGGCGCCGCCGCTACGTCAATCCGGCAGACGTGCGCTCGCGGCGTGATGCGGCCGGTGCGGAGGTGTTCGAGACGAACCTGCCGGGCGGCGAAACGATCCGCGTCGAATACGAGGGACTCGGCAAGATGTCGAAGTCCGAGAACAACGGTGTCGATCCCGAGGGACTGGTGCAGCGCCTGGGCGCGGATACGGCTCGGCTCTTCACGATGTTTGCGTCGCCGCCGGAGCAGACGTTGGAATGGTCCGACGAGGGCGTGCAGGGAGCATCGCGCTTCATTCGGCGCCTGTGGAACGCTGTGTACGAGCATGTGAGTCGCGGCCGGGCCGCGCGTCCCGATACCGGCACGCTCACCGATGGGCAGCGGGCGTTGCGTCGTGCGACGCACCACGCGCTCGCGAAGGCTACGGACGACATCGGCCGGCGTCGCAATTTCAACACTGCGATTGCCGCCAGCATGGAGCTTCTCAACACGGTCGGACGCTTCGATGATACTTCGGACCAGGGCCGCGCGGTGCGGCAGGAAGCGCTCGAGATCGTCACGCTGGTGCTCTCACCCATCATCCCGCACGTGACTCACGAGCTGTGGCAGGCGCTCGGGCACGGGCGGGCAGCCGTCGATGAGCCCTGGCCCTCGGTCGATGAGTCGGCGCTGACGCAGGAGTCCGTCGAGTTCGTCGTGCAGGTCAACGGCAAGCTCCGCGGCCGGGTCCGCGTGCCGGCGGATGCGGACGAGGCGGCAATCCGCGAGGCGGCGCTCGCCGACGGGCACGTCATGAAGTTCGTCGGCAGCAGGGCCGCCATCAAGCGGGTGATCGTCGTGCCAGGCCGGCAGATCGCCAACGTGGTAGTGAGCGCGCCGCAGGATGGCTGACATCGATCCCATTGACCAGGCACAGGAATGTGCCCCGCCGCCGCAGGTCGCGGAGCCTCGGGCAAAAACCACGCTTTTTGACCGAGGCGCGCTCGGCCGGCCAGGAGCCCGGATCCGGCGCTTCGTACTAGCAACGGTGCTTCTGCTCGCTGGCTGCGGCTTCCACCTCGAAGGCCGGATCGCGCTGCCGCAAGCGATCCGCCACCCGTATATCCAGGCTCCGGATCAGCAGAGCGACTTCGTGCAGAGCCTGCGGCGTCAGATGTTGATCTCCGGCGCGCACCCGGTCGATTTACCCGGCCGAGCGACGGCGGTGGTCCACATCCTGTCCGACAGAGTGGCGCGCCGGGTGCTGTCCGTCTCGGCACAGAATCGCCCCACCGAGTACCAGATCACCTACACGGTGCGTTTCGCCGTGACCGCGGGCGGCAGGGAGCTGCTGCCGCCGCAGCAGGTCTCGGCCGTGCGCTCCTACAGCTTCGATGAGAGCCTGTTGCTCGCCAAGGAGCACGAGGAGGAGATTCTGCAGCAGGCGATGGGTCAGGACCTGGCGGACATCGTGATGCGGCAGCTTTCACGGGTGCCGGGCGGCTGACATGCTGGTGTTGAGCGCGGTCGATCGCATTGCGGTGGCGGCGCTCCTCGATCGCTACGGCCTGAGGCTCGCTCTCGTGGCTCCCGAGGAGGTGATCCCCGGCTCTTACTGGGGTGAGACCGAGGCGGGGCTCTTGGGTGACCGCCTGTATGCTCGGCTCGATACGCCGGTCCATTCGGTACTGCACGAGGCCGGGCACTACATCTGCATGACGCCGGAGCGGCGGGCGGGATTGGACCGGGACGCCGGCGGGGACGACCTCGAGGAGTCGGCCGTGTGTTATCTGCAGGTGTTGTTGGCCGGCGAGCTGCATGGAGTGGGGGTCGAGCGCGCGATCGCGGACATGGATGCCTGGGGTTACAGCTTTCGGCTCGGAAGCACGCGCGCTTGGTTCGAGAACGACGCGCAGGATGCGCGTAGGTGGTTACGGCAACACGGCGTCACAGACGGCGATGACCGCCTGACGGGGGCCTGCCGGGAGTGATGATCGTGGCGGAGGCATGTGCTTTGCTGCGGGGCGTGCGATGACTAATGCTGAGAGTCAGGCCGAGAACGAGACAAGAGTTGCGTGCCCCGACTGTGGTCTGGTGCAGCGGCTGCCCGCGTTGACAGGCCGGCACTTTGCCGAGTGCCGGCGCTGCGCCCGGCTGCTGGCGGGGCCGGCGATGGGACGGGTGGATGCCCCGCTTGCGCTCGCGCTGGGGGCGCTCCTTCTCCTGATCCCGGCGACGGTCGAGCCCCTGCTGAGCGTGGCCTCGCACGGGGCTGCGAGGACCTGTTGGCTGTCGAGCGGGATCGTCGGGCTGTGGCAGGAGGGATTCGCGCCGCTCGCGGTGATCGTCGGCGCCTTCTGCGTCGTCTTTCCCTACATCTACCTGGCGGCCCTGATCGCCGTGCTCGCTGGGCTGCGGTTGGGGGCGCGCACGTATCTGGGCCCGATGTTTCGCTGGCTCATGGGCCTGCGCCCCTGGATGATGCTCGAGATCTTTCTCGTCGGCTGCTTCGTCGCCTACAGCCGGCTGCGGCTGGTGGTCGGGGTACACGTGCTCGCGGGAGGCTGGTGCCTGATGGCGGCGACCGGCGCGCTGCTGTTCGCACTGACGCAGCTCGACGAAAGAACGGTATGGGAGGCGCTGCCGCTGCGGCGCGCGCGGCGGCAGCCGCGGTGGCATTTGGGCCGGCGCGCGGGCGATCGCCGCGATCATGAAGCGGCGATCGCCTGTACTGCGTGCGAGTTGCTGGTGACCGGCGCGCGCGCGGGCGCAGCCTGCCCGCGCTGTGGGGCGACGCTGCATCATCGCAAGCCGTACTCGTTCAGGGTCACCGCCGCCCTCGTGGCGGCCGCCTTCATCCTCTATCTCCCGGCCAACGCGCTCCCGGTGTTGACGCTGGTCAGCTTCGGCGACGAGCAGCGCAACACCATCATCACCGGAGTGCTCGAGCTGATCCACAACCAGCTCTGGCCGCTGGCGATCATCGTGTTCCTGGCGAGTATCGTGGTGCCGCTGCTGAAGCTGTGCGGGCTCACCTGGATGCTGCTTGCAACCGTGCAGGGCTCGCCCCGGACGCTGGTCGCGCGCACCCGCTTCTTCCGCCTCATCGACACCGTCGGCTCCTGGTCCAACATCGATGTATTCGTCGCCTCGGTGCTGGTCGGCCTGCTGCAGTTCGGCACCATTGCCCAGGCGCGGGCCGGGGGCGGACTGGTGGCCTTCGCGGCGGTGGTCGTACTGACGATGATCGCTACCAGAACCTTCGACACGCGCCTCATGTGGGACGCGTCACAGAGAGGATGAGCCACGATGCCAGACGAGCCGCACGAGCCTCACCAGCCTGACAGGCGGGTCGAGCGTCACGAGCCGGAGCAGCCCGTCGAGGCGCGCGTGCGGCCGCGCCGCTGGGTCGCCTGGGTCTGGATCGTGCCGATAGCGGCCGCGGCGGTGCTCGCGTGGCTCTCCTGGCAGACGCTCGCGGAGCGGGGGCCGGAGATCACCATCTCCTTCGGCGCGGCCCAGGGGTTGCAACCCGGCCAGGCCACGATACAACACCTCAACGCGGTAGTCGGGACGGTGACCTCGCTGCACCTGTCGCATGACATGCGCCGGGTCATCGTTCGTGCCCGGATGATCCGGCGGGTGACCCCCTACCTCACCGACTCCACCACCTTCTACATCGTTACGCCGCACCTGGGGGTGGGGGGTATCTCGGGACTGTCGACCATCGTCTCCGGCGCGTACATCGAGATGTATCCCGGCAAGGCCGGCAAGCCGCGGCGGCGCTTCGTCGGCCGCGACAATCCGCCGATCGTTCCTCCGGGCTCGCCGGGACGCTATTTCACGCTGAGCGCACCGGATCTCAGCTCTCTGACCATGGGCTCGCCCGTGACCTATCGCGGCATCGAAGTGGGCGTGGTGAGCGCTTATGCGCTGGCCGCAGACGGGCACGATGTGAATGTGACGACATTCATTCGCTCACCGCACGACCGGCTGGTGCATCCCGGCACGCATTTCTGGAACGCCGGCGGTGTGGCCATGACCCTCGGAGCCTCTGGGCTGCAGCTGCGTGCCAACTCCTGGCAGCAGCTCCTCGCGGGCGGTGTGGCCTTCGAGACCCCGGCCGCTGCGATGGCGAGCGCACCCAGCGCGGGCGGCAGCGTTTTCCAGCTCTATGACAATGAGCAGGCGGCGATGGGCGCGCCGGCCGCGCCGCCGGTGCTCGGCGACACGCTGCGGAACCTCAACGAGGTGATGCGAAATCTGAACGGGGTACTCGGGAACATCAATCGGGCCACCTCCGGACCGCAACTTCACGACGCGGTGCTGTCTCTCAATCGCGTCCTGGCGCATCTCGATCGCCTGACCGTCGAGACCCGACCCAACCTCGAGCAGCTCCTCCAATCCCTGCGCGCCACCTCCGACGCTGCGCAGCGCACGCTCGCTCTGATCCAGGACCGGGCGGGCGGCACACAGGCTTCCAACACGGACCTGCCGCAACTGATGAGCGAGCTCAGCCAGGCCGCGCGCTCGGTGCGGGAGCTGGCCGATTACCTCGATCGCCACCCGGAAGCTCTGCTGCGGGGGCGCAAGGAGAACTCGCCGTAGGCGCAGCCCCGACCCTCCGGTAGTCACGTCGCCGATCGGCGCTTGACACGTGCCGATATGGTGATATAGTTACGTAGAACACTAAATCAGAGAGGGCTGACCCCTCGAGTCCCTTCCGCCGAGGAGCATGAGCTATGAAAACCCTGAAATCCTTGAAAATCGCGCTGCCTCTCGCCCTGATGTCGTTCTCGACTCTCGCTTTCGGGCAGGCCGCCCGGACGTCTTTCGACCGGATAAAATCCCTGGCGGGCACGTGGGAGGGTACGCTCACGACCGTCCCAGCCGCCGCGGCCTACCAGGGGAAACACCTCCAGGTCAGCCTGCGGGTGACTTCCTCCGGGAACGCGGTCCTGCACGAGATGAAGGTGCCGGGCTCGCCCGATGACCCGATCACCATGCTGTACGTGAATGGCAATCGCCTGTTCCTTAGGCATTATTGCGATGCCGGCAATCGCCCGCGGATGGTGGCGACAGCTTCTCCCGACGGAAAAACGATCACTTTCCACCTCGTCGATGTCTCCGGCAGCAGGAGTCACGGGTTCATGGAGCACGTCGTGTTCACCGCCATCGATGCGAGCCACCACACCGAGGATTGGACCTTCCTCGAGCCCGGGAATCATCCCGCGCGGGCGCATTTCGACCTGCACCGCGTGCAGTGAGCGAGCGATAAGAGCGGGAACACGGAGTGAGCGACCAATGGAACGACAGCCAGCCGATCTACCGCCAGCTGCGGGACCGCGTGATCGCCATGATTCTTGACTCCGTACTCAAGGAAGGCGACCCGCTGCCCTCCGTGCGTACCGTGGCGGCCGACTACCGGGTCAACCCGCTCACCGTGCTCAAGGCCTATCAGCAACTGGCCGACGAGCAGATCGTCGAGAAGCGCAGAGGTATCGGCATGTTCGTCAAGGCCGGCGTACGCCAGCAGCTGCTTAGGGACGAGCGGCAGAGGTTTCTCGAGGAGGAATGGCCGGGAGTGCTCGCCACGCTGCGGCGCCTCGGCTTGAGAGCGGAAGACCTCCTGGACGGCGCGGCCGGCGGGCGGCCGCCGGCAGACCGGGTTCCGCCGGCGAAGGGGAAGCGATAGCCATGTCAGTGATCGAAGCCACCGGCCTGCGCAAGGTGTTCGGCACGACAATCGCGCTCGACGGCATCGATCTGCGGGTCGAGGAGGGGCGCATCCTGGGACTCATCGGGCCGAACGGCGCGGGCAAGAGCACCGCGATCAACGCGATCCTGGGTCTCACGCCCCACCAGGGACAGCTGCGGGTTCTCGGGTCCGATCCCTGGGCCGCGCGCGACCGGCTGATGCGCGAGGTTGCATTCATCGCCGACGTCGCCGTTCTGCCCCGCTGGTTACGCGTCTCGCAGGCGCTCGACTACGTGGCGGGCGTGCATCCGCGCTTCGATCGGGCGAAGGCCGAAGGCTTCATCGCCGGGACGGCCATTGGGCGCAACAGTCGGGTGCGGGACTTGTCGAAAGGCATGGTGACGCAGCTACACCTCGCGCTCGTCATGGCCATCGATGCGCGCCTGCTGGTACTGGATGAGCCCACTCTCGGACTCGACATTCTGTACCGCAAGCAGTTCTACGATGCGCTCCTCAATGACTATTTCGACCGCAGCCGGACGATCCTGCTGACCACGCACCAGGTCGAGGAGATCCAGAACGTGCTGACCGACTTCATGTTCATCAATCGTGGCCGGATCGCGCTCACCTGCAGCATGGAGGAATTCGAAGCGCGCTACGCGGAGGTGACGGTGCATCCCGAGCGCCTGGCCGCCGCGCGCGAGCTCAGACCGCTTCACGAGCGACAGGTCTTCGGCCGCAGTACCCTGCTCTTCGAGCGCGCCGATCGCGGACAGCTGCAGCAGTTCGGCGATGTGCGCACACCCGGCATCGCCGACGTCTTCGTTGCCGTCATAGGCGCCTCCACCCCCGCCTCGGCGGCGGGAGGGCGCTGATCGTGTCGACCGGCGATTCGACTGCAATGCCGGACTCGTCGCCCGAGCCGCGGGCTGGCGGCTCGCCGGCCCCGGGACTCGCCGTGATGTCGCCCATCCGCCTGTTCTACTGGTCGGTGCGGCGCGAGTTGTGGGAGAACCGCTTCCTCTACATCGCGCCGCTGATCGTCGCGGCCGTGTTTCTGCTCGGCTTTGTGATCGGCGTGGTTCATCTGCCGCTCTCGCACGGGAACGCGTCGCGCTCGCCGGCAAAGCATCTGTTGACACCGCTCGATTTCGCCTCGCTCGTCGTGATGCTGACTTACCTGGTCGTCACGGTGGTCTACTGCCTCGGGGCGCTGCACAACGAGCGCAGCGATCGCAGCATTCTCTTCTGGAAGTCACTGCCGGTCTCCGATGTGACCACCGTGATCGCGAAGGCCAGCATCCCGATGATCGTTCTTCCCCTGATCACCTTCGCCATCATCGTGGTCGCGCAGGGCATCATGTTGCTGGCGAGCGCTGCCGCGCTGTGGACGCGGACGCCGATATTGCCGATGTGGGCGGCCCTGCTCTACCACCTGTTGACCGTCCATGCGCTCTACTACGCGCCGTTTTACGGCTGGCTCCTGCTCGTCTCCGCCTGGGCCCGCCGCGCCGCGTTCCTCTGGGCCACCGTGCCGGTCGCCGCGGTCCTCATCCTCGAGAGGCTGGTTTTCCATACTTCGGCATTCGCCCACATGCTGCTGTCGCGCATCGGCGGCGGCCCGGCGGCCACGCCCTTTCCGCCGTCCGGAAACATGGCCATCCAGGCGCCGACGCTCGCCAACCTGGGGGCGTTCCTCGCGAGCCCGGGTCTGTGGACCGGACTCGCGGTGTGCGCGCTGTTCCTGGCCGCGGCGGTGCGACTGCGCCGGTACCAGGGACCGATCTGATCAGAACGGTATCGTGAACCCTCCGAAGAACCCGCGCCGCACGCCGTACTGCGGCGCGAACACGCCGATGCCGGTGCCGCTGCGGATCAGATAGACCTTGTCGAAGAGGTTGACGATGTCAAAGCGCAGCTGCAGAGGTCCTGCCGGGTCGCCGATGTCGAATCCATGAGTCAGCCCGAGGTTGACCTGGGTATAGCTCGGGGTGTGATCGCCGTTCGGGATGGCGAAGCCGTTCGGCAGCACCAGGTCATCGCGCAGCCCGGTGCCGAAGATCGCATCGACGCTGGCGCGGGTCTTGCCCCATTGGTAGGCGACGCCGCCCGAGGCCGAGACCCGCTCCTCGTGATCGAGATGGATGTAGTTATCCGCTATGTAGGCGAGCTGCTGTTGAGTGAAGTTGAATTGTGAGGACTCCACGCCTTTGCCCTTGGCCGACTGGAAGGCGAGATTGCCGTACGCCGAGAAACGGCGAATGGAGTAGTCACCCGTGAATTCAATGCCGCCGATGCGCCCCCACCGATAGTTGAACGGCGTGAGGACGATCGGCGCACCGAATTGCCCTTCGTCAATCAGGTTCTGCGCGGTTTCCCCGTACGCGTCGACGCCCAGCGTCAGGTTGCGCTCCAGCAGTTTCTGCTCGACGCCGATATCGTAATAATCCTGGCGTGCCGCGATGGGTGGCGTGTCCTGCGCGTTCGTGCCGGGCGGCAGAGCCGTCGTGCCGGCGAACTTCGTGAATGTCTCGCTGGCGATCAGCTCGAAGGGCGGAGGCGTGAAGTAGCGCGAGTACCCTGCATGCACCGTCGTGTCAGCCATCGCCTTCCATACCAGGTTGACGCGCGGGCTCACCTGGCTGCCGCTCGAATAGGCGTTGTAATGATCGAACCGCACGCCGTAGTTGATGGTGACCGGCCGCAGTATCCGCCATTCATCCTGCAGATAGGCGCTCTCGATCTCCTGCGACTGATTGCCGTTGTCGATGATGGTGAGCGGGACGTCGCTGGTCTGCGCGCCGAGCGCATCGATCGGTAGCGCCTGGGAGGTCGTGTCGCTCGTCGCGCTGTCGTGCTGCAGGAAGAAGCCCGCGCGCAGCGTGTGGGCGTCGTTCAGCTTGTACGAGCTGTCGGTCTGCCAGGCGAAGGCCGTGTCGTCCTTGAAGGCGTTCTGGGCGATGCCGTTGTAGAGCAGATCGCCTATCCAGTCCGGCGCGAAGTGGAGGCTCGTGTAACGGGCGGACAGCGAGTTCTGGATGCTGAAGCTGCCGGTGGAATGCTGCCAACTGAGGATCGCGTACTGCGTGAGCTCGTGCTGGGTCTCCTGCAGATCGTTGCTCAGGTAGTCGGTGATTCCGTCCACATCGAGCCCGAGCGTCGGCTCGAGGCCGCGCTGGTTCGGAATCTCGAACTCGTCGTCCGAGGTGCCGAGGATCAGCGACAGCCGGTCGTTGGAGTCGAGGATGTCCTCGAAATAGCCGAAGGCGTGACCCTGAGTCGAATGGTCGTGCAGCGGCTCGGTGCTGCCGTCGGGAGACTCGATGCCGAGGTCGTTGCGCAGCATGTCGGCGGTGGCGAAGTAGCTGAAGCTGCCGGCGCTGCCGCTCACCTCGGCCGCCGGCTCGAGGGTCGAATGGCTGCCGCCGTACATCGAGACGTAGCCGCCGGGCTTGAGCAGGCCGCTCTGAGTGGTCAGGTCGATGATGCCGGCGGTCTCTAGGCCGTACTCGGCCGGCAGGGCGCCCGTGACGAGGTTGAGCGAGGAGATCAGTCTCGGGTCGAGCGTCTGGCTGAATACGCTGATGCCTTCGGGCAGGATGATGCCGTTCAGGCGGTACTGCAGGTCGTTGTGGTCGCCGCGGACGTGGAGCTGTCCGAAGGAGTCTTGAACGACATCGGGCGCCTGCAACAGAACCTGATTGAGCTGCACGTTCTGGCCGCCGGGCTCGGCGTCGATCTCGGCGCTGTCGATGGTGTAGGTCGAGGCGCCGGTTTGGGTCTCGATTCCGGCGCGCTCTTCATCCAGCTTCTGCGCGGTGACGACGACGGCATTGAGGGTGGTGAGGGGTGCGCTATCCGTCGGCGAGGCGTCATTCGGTGCGTCGGCGGCCGCCACGATTGAGGGCGCAGCGGCGGCCGCCACGGCCAGCGCGAGCAGGACGGCCGTGCGGGGGTTCTTGTAAATAGACATGCGGACAGGACTCCAGTTTCCAGGCTTCGGCGGATCGGACATGGCGAGGCGCCGGCAAGGCAAGCGCTGCCTTGACGTGATGATATAACATCACATTTCCATCGCGGGCTCAAGCCACCATGGCTGCCCTTGGAGCGAAGCCACGATGACCTGCGCTACGCGACGGAAGCGGCGGGCTGGAGCTGGGCGGGGGGGCCGCGGGCGAGATGGGCGCGGAGCCGGGGAGGGCTGCGCGGCACTGACGCGGGAATCGCCGCGGGCAGTCGCGCCGGGCGCACCGGCCGGGCGAGCGGGGAGGGCTTGGGCGCAGCGCCGGCCACGCCCATGAAATGCATGTTCCAGTCGCAGTGATCCGGATCGGGGCCGTGAGCCGCGAAGCCGTGCGCCGTAAAGCCGCAGATGCACACCACCATCGCGAATGCCGCGATGATCGCGAGGAGGCGTTGACGTCGGACGGAGCGGATCACCGGTGGTTTGGTTCCATGCCAGGAGAGCAGCAATCCACTGCCCTGGGCCTGTGCCAGGCATTCTATAATATCGGCCAGCACTTGCCGACACGCTCGCTTGAAGCTCACACCCGATTCCCTTTCGTCTCATCTCGAGCAGCGCCTCCTGCCGGCCTACCTGATATCCGGAGACGAGCCGCTGCTCACCGGAGAGGCGGCGGATGCGGTTCGCGCGCGCGCGCGCGCCGTGGGCTTCACGGAGCGCGAAGTGCACTTCCTCGAGCGCGGCTCCGACTGGGACGATGTGCGGGCCTCGGCCGGCAATCTCTCGCTTTTCGGCGCCCGACGGGTGTTGGAGCTGCGGCTGCCGAGCGGCCGGCCGGGAGTCGCCGGCAACAATGCGTTGCTTTCCCTCCTCGGGCGGGATGATCCTGACACTCTGCTCATCATCCTGGCGCCGCGCCTCGATCGCGACGCGCAGGCGGCGCAATGGTTTCGGGCGCTGGAGTCGCGCGGCGGCTGGATCCCGGTCTGGCCCGTGGAGGCCGACCGGCTCGTGGGCTGGCTGCGGGGCCGCTGCCGGCGGCTGCGGCTCGAGGTCGACGAGCAGGCGCTGGCCCTCCTCGCCGAGCGCACGGAGGGCAACCTCCTCGCCGCCCATCAGGAGTTGGAAAAGCTGCGCCTGCTCGCGCCCGCCGGAAACATAACGGCCGACACGGTGCTCGCCGGCGTTGCCGACAGCGCCCGCTTCGATGTCTTCAGACTGTCGGAAGCGGTGCTGGAGGGCGCGGCAGACCGCGCCCTGCGGGTGCTCGCGGGGCTGCGCTCGGAGGGCACCGAGCAGACCCTGGTGCTGTGGGCGCTGACCAAGGCGCTGCGGGACCTGTGGGGCGCGGTGGCGAGCCCGGGAGCGGCGCGCGCGCGCGGCGGCTGGCAGCGGCAGACCGCGGCCCTGGACAAGGCCGTACGCCGGGCGCCGCGGCTTTCTTTCCGGGCGCTTGCGTTGCGCGCCGCCCGCGCCGACCGCATGATCAAGGGACGCCTGCAGGGCGATGCCTGGGACGAGATGGCGTTGCTCGCCGCCGACATTTGCGGCCGGCCGGCAGTACCGGCACCGCACTCGATGTTCAAATAGCTGCCCATCGACAGCGTCTCGACCCCGACTATGCAACCGATCGGTCTCTTTGGCGGCACCTTCGATCCGATTCATTACGGCCACCTGCGTACGGCTTTCGAGCTGTGGCAGGAGCTGCGACTGGCGGAGGTCCGCTTCCTGCCCACCGGCAGTCCACCGCATCGCGACGACCCTCTGGCGAGCTCGGAGCTGCGACTGGCCATGGTGCGGGCTGCCGTTGCCGATCAACCGGCGTTCGTCGTCGACGACCGTGAGATCCGCCGCACGGGGATCTCCTACTCGGTGGACACCGTGACGGAGCTGCGGGCGGAGTATCCGGACCGCTCGCTCTGCCTGCTCCTCGGAATGGACGCCTTCCTCGGCCTGCCGAACTGGCACCGCTGGCGCGACCTCCTCGGGCTGGCGCACATCGTGGTCGCGCACCGGCCGGGTTGGAAGGCGCCGACCATGGGCCCGCTCGGAGAGGTCATGGTGGATCACGGCACCGGCACCATCCGGGATCTGCACGAGAAGACCGCCGGCCGCATCTATGTGCACGCCGTGACCCAGCTCGAGATTTCTTCCACGGAGCTGCGTCAGCTCATCGTCTCGGGCCGTGACCCGCGATACCTGGTGCCGGATGAAGTGCGACACATCCTGCGCGAGAGTAGGTGCTATGCTGCGAATGATTCTTGACACAGGAGAGACTCCTTCCTCACATGACCACCCGCACAGTCCGGCGCCGCGGCGCTCCCGCGCAGGCTTCCAGGTCCGCACGCTCCCCAACCCCGCCCCGCCTCCCGGCGTCTCCGCCCTGCAGCGCGCCGACCCTCCTCCAGTCCGTCGCCTCCGCTCTCGAAGACATGAAAGCCGTGAACGTCAAGGTGCTCGACGTGCGCGGCCTGACTGATTTCGCAGACACCCTGATCGTCGCTTCCGGCACCTCCGACCGCCACGTGCGCTCCATCGCGGACCACGTGATCCAGCAGGCCAAGAGGAACGGATTCCGGCCGCTCGGCACCGAGGGCGAGCGCGAGGGCGAGTGGGTGCTGGTCGACCTGCAGGACATCGTCGTGCACGTGATGTTGCCCCGCGTACGCGAGTTCTACGGCCTGGAGCGGCTGTGGGACGTGGGCACCGCGATGCACGAAAGTGCGGGCGGCGCGGCGCACGCGGCCCACCAGTAAAGTAGCCGGAACAGCAAGTGAGTAAGCCGGCAAAAGCCGCCTTTTGCCGGCGGGTTCGAGTGATGCCCAAGGGCTGGCCGCTGAAAGCGCCGCAGGCGTCTTTCAGCCAGTGAATGAGAGTGCGGGTCATAGCGGTGGGCACGCGCCCACCCGCGTGGGTTCGCGAAGCCTGCGCCGACTACACCCGCCGACTCGGCTCGCGGCTCAAGCTCACGCTGCTCGAGATCGCGCCGGGTCCCCGCACTGCCGGCCTAAGTCCGCGCAAGGCCGTCGAGACGGAAGCGCGCAAGCTCCTGACGACCCTGCGTCCCGACGAATGGGTGGTGGCGCTCGATGAGCGCGGCACGCAGATGAGCACGCGGGAGCTCGCCGACTGGCTCGCGGGCCGGATGCGTGAGGGGCGCGATCTTGCGTTCCTCATCGGCGGCCCGGACGGGCTTGCCGCGGAGGTCGTGGCACGAAGCGACACGACGCTGTCTCTGTCGCGCCTCACGCTGCCACACGCACTCGCGCGTGTCGTGTTGGCCGAGCAGCTTTATCGCGCGATGACCCTGCTCGGCCATCACCCGTATCATCGCGAGTAGATGCCAGTGACGCAGCCCGCCACAGCGGATCCGGTCATCTGCCTGGCTTCCATGTCGCCCCGGCGTCGCGAGCTGCTCGCGCAGATCGGTGTGCCGCACAAGGTAGTCGCGGCGGACGTGGACGAGAGTCCCCTGCCAGGTGAAGCGCCAGCGGACTACGTTGCACGTCTGGCGCGTCTCAAGGCAGCCACCGTCCGGCAGCGGGGCGAAGCGCTGCCCGTGCTGGCGGCGGACACCGCCGTGGTTCTGAAAGGGTCGGTCTACGGCAAACCAGCTGGCCGCGCGGACGGGCTCGCGATGTTGGAATCGCTCGCCGGCAAGACGCATCAGGTGCTTACAGCGGTGGTTCTGGCAACGGCGCAGGACGTCGCGCTGCGCGTCAACTGCAGCTCCGTCCGCTTTCGTAACATCGAGCGTGCGGAGATGGAGGTCTATTGGGAGACAGGAGAGCCATGCGACAAGGCGGGCAGCTACGCCATCCAGGGATATGGCGCCGTGTTCGTCGCGGCGTTGAGTGGTAGTTATTCCGGTGTCATGGGATTGCCGCTCTTCGAGACTGCGGAGCTGCTGCGCGACGCCGGAATCCGCTGCTGGATCGGAGGAGCGCGGTGAGCGCGGAGATTCTCGTCAACGCGATCCCCGGCGAGACTCGCGCCGCGCTGGTGGAAGACGGTGTCGTACAGGAGCTCCATGTCGAGCGCCGCCGGCGCCGCGCTCTGGTCAGCAATCTCTATCGAGGCCGCGTGACTCGCGTGTTGCCGGGGATGCAGGCGGCGTTCATCGACATTGGGCTCGAGCGCACCGCGTTCCTGCACGCTGCGGATATCGCGAGTCCGCCGCCCGATGAGACCGTCGTCGGGCTGGCGCAGCTCGGCGCGCCGCCCATCGAGGACGTGCGCCAGCTGCTGAGCCCCGGTGACGACATCCTGGTGCAGGTTATCAAGGACCCGATCGGCACCAAGGGAGCGCGTCTGACGACCTACATCTCGCTGCCCGCGCGCTTCCTCGTATACCTGCCCCGGGGCGATGGCATCGGCGTGTCGACGCGCATAGAGGACGAAGCCGAGCGCCAGCGCCTGAAGGCGGCGATCGCGGAGCTGCGCGGCGCCGAGGCGGACGGAGGCTACATCCTGCGCACCGCGGCGCAGGGCGTGCCGATCGAGAGCCTGCGCGAGGACATGGAGTATCTGCGCAAGCTGTGGCGCCACGTGCGCGGGCGCGCCACGCAGCTCTCCCCAGGCACGCTGGTGCACGAGGATCTGCCACTGCCGTTGCGCATCCTGCGGGATGAGCTGTCGCGCGGCGTCGTCCGAGTGTTGGTCGATTCCCCGGTGGAGCATGCCCGCATGAGCGCCTTCGCAGCGGAGTTCATGTCAGCGACCGCTGCGCGCATCGAGCTGCACTCAGGTCCCCGCCCGATCTTCGACCTGCACGCCATCGAAGAGGAGATTGCGAAGGCGCTCGAGCGCAAGGTACAGCTCAAATCGGGCGGTCACCTGGTGATCGACCAGCGGGAGGCGATGACTACGATAGACGTCAACACCGGCGGCTACGTGGGGCACCGCAGCCTGGAGGAGACCACGTTCCGAACCAATCTCGAGGCGGCCGCCAGCATCGGACGGCAACTGCGGCTGCGCAACCTCGGCGGCATCATCATCATCGATTTCATCGACATGCACGACGAGTCGCACCGCCGCCAGGTGCTCGCGGCCCTCGAGCACTCGCTCGCCGGCGATCGCGCGCAGGCGCACATCGTCAGCCTGTCGCCTCTCGGGCTGGTCGAGATGACACGCAAGCGTACACGCGAGAGCCTCGAGCACCTCCTTTGCGAGCCCTGCGCCGCGTGCGAGGGGCGCGGCTTCGTCAAGACGGCGGAAACCGTCTGCAACGAGATCTCGCGCGAGATCCTGCGGCAGGGCACGAACCCTTCGGGCCGCGAGCTGCTGATCCTCGCGCATGCGGACGTGGTCGAGCGGCTGCTCGAGGACGAGGCGGCTACCCTCGGCGAGCTCAAGGCTCAGGTGGGTATTCCCATTCGGCTGCAGGTCGAGGGACTCTACGGGGTCGACCAGTTCGACATCGTGCAGGCATAGGCGCAGGGATGTGTGCCGCGCCGCCGCAGGTGGCATCTTGGAAGGCGTGCCATTGCGGGCGCCGTCCCAGGCCCCCATAGTACCTACCATGCCCCTGGTCGCCGCGATACAGATGACGTCCGGTCCGGACGTGCCAGCCAATCTGCAGGAAGCTCGCACGCTCCTGGAAGAGGCGGCACGGCGCGGGGCACGGGTTGCGGCGCTACCGGAGAACTTCTCGTTCATGGGGCTCTCCGATGGCGACAAGCGTGGCATCGCGGAAGAGGACGGCCACGGGCCCGTGCAGGATTTTCTCGCGGAGAGCGCGCGACGGCTTGGGATGTGGATCGTGGGCGGTACGGTGCCGCTGCGCGGCGCGGCCGACGGGCGCGTCGCCGCCGCGTCCCTGGTCTATGACTCCGCGGGGGAGCGCCGCGCCCGCTACGACAAGATCCACCTGTTCGACATCCAGATACCCGAGCGCACGGAGAGCTACCGCGAATCGGCCAACGTGGCGCCGGGCTCGACGGCGGTGGTCGTGGACACGCCGGTGGGACGCCTGGGACTTTCCGTGTGCTACGACGTGCGCTTTCCGGAGCTGTTTCGCAAGCTGAGCGCCGCCGGCGCGGAGCTCCTGGTGGTGCCCTCCGCCTTCACCGAGCCGACGGGCAGGGCGCACTGGGAGACACTGCTGCGCGCACGCGCGATCGAGAACCTCTGCTGGGTCGTTGCGCCCGCGCAGTCCGGATTCCACCCGAGCGGGCGCGAGACTTACGGCGACAGCATGATCGTCGATCACTGGGGGCGCGTGCTCGATCGCCTGCCGCGGGGCCGCGGCTGCATCACCGTCGAGATCGACCTCGAGCGGCAGCGGCGCGATCGCAGCAGCTTCCCGTCGCTGTCACATCGTGTACTGCACTGACTTTCCTCATCATGGACACTCCCCAGAGCGCAATCGTGAACGACCCGACTTCCTCCGCTTCCGATCCCCTGTCTGTCGCCCGCGATCTGATCCTCAGGCCGAGCGGCCTCGATGACAGCCGCCTAGATCGCATCTTCGGCGAAGTCCTGACGCACTCGGTCGACTTCGCCGACCTCTACTTCCAGCTTGCGCGGCAGGAGTCCTGGTCGCTCGAGGACGGGATCGTCAAGGACGGAAGTGCGAGCATCGAGCAGGGCGTAGGGGTGCGCGCGCTCGCCGGGGAGAAGACCGGCTTCGCCTACTCCGACGAGATCATCCTGCCCGCCCTGCAGGAGGCTTCCCGTGCCGCGCGCGCCATCGCGGTCCAGGGAGGCGAGCGTCGCGTCAGTGCCTGGCGCCCGCAGGCCGGTCACAGCCTGTATCTGCCTACCGATCCGGTCAGCACGCTATCCGACCAGGACAAGGTCGCGTGGCTGGAGCGGGTCGACCGCGAGACGCGCAAGATCGATCCGCGCATCGTGCATGTGAGTGCGAGCGTGATCGCCGTGCATGAGGTCGTCCTGATCGCTACGAGCAACGGTGAGCTGGCTGCGGACGTGAGGCCGCTGGTGCGATTCAACGTCTCGGTATTGGTTGAGCAGAATGGACGCCGGGAGCAGGGCTATAGCGGCGCCGGAGGGCGCTACTCGCTTGCGGAGCTCGTCTCCGGCGACCGGCCGCTGGCACTGGCGCGCGAGGCCGCGCGGCAGGCCCTGATCAATCTGGAGGCGGTGCCTGCGCCCGCGGGCCCGATGACCGTCGTGCTAGGGCCCGGCTGGCCCGGCATCCTGCTGCACGAGGCGATCGGCCACGGCCTCGAGGGCGACTTCAACCGCAAGGGCACCTCCGCGTTCGCAAATCGCATCGGTGAGCGGGTCGCAGCGTCCGAGTGCACGGTCGTCGATGACGGCACGCTGTCGCAGCGCCGCGGCTCCCTCAATATCGACGACGAGGGCACGCCGACCCAGTGCACGACGCTCATCGAGAATGGCGTCCTGCGCGGTTATATGCAGGACCGGCTCAACGCCCGGCTGATGGGCGGTCGGCCGACCGGCAACGGCCGGCGGGAGTCCTTCGCGCACATGACGCTGCCGCGCATGACCAATACCTACATGCGTCCCGGACCGCACGATCCGGAGGAGATCATCCGGTCCGTGTCCCGTGGCATCTACGCAGTCAACTTCGGCGGCGGGCAGGTCGATATCACCTCGGGCAAATTCGTGTTCTCCGCGAGCGAAGCGTATGCCATCGAGAACGGCCGCCTCGGCGCGCCCCTCAAAGGAGCGACCCTGATCGGCAACGGCCCTGACGTGTTGACCCGCGTCACCATGGTCGGCAACGACCTGAAGCTGGATGATGGCGTCGGTACGTGCGGCAAGGACGGGCAGAGCGTCCCGGTAGGTGTGGGTCAGCCGACCCTGAAGGTGGAGAACCTTACGGTCGGCGGCACGGGCTAGCGTTCTGCGACTGGACATAATCCGGCTCGAGGTGCCTGGGCGGGCCCGGCGTAGTATCGTGTGCCCGCATGCACCTCTCACGCCCCATGTACGAAGGCCTGCCGTGGCTCTACATCGGCGCCGGCGTAGCCGCCCTGGGCGTGAGCTACCTCATCGGGGATTCCCATGTCGTGGGTCTGCTGGCGGGGCTTGCGGGCCTGGCGGCTCTCCTGGGGGGCGTGGTGGTGCTCCTCCGGCGCCGCGACTTCCGTCAGATGCGCTCCCAGTACGGCCAGCCTGACCTGACCCAACGCCAGGATCAGGACTGATCCCGCGTCGTCTCCAGCCCGACTTCCGTCTCTTCCTCTTCCTCTTCCTCTCTCCCTCCCTGCTGCGCCCTGGTGGCGTGCTGCAGCACCGGAATGCCGGGCACGGTGTCGTTGAGGCTGCCGCGCGTTCGCGCCAGCCGCTCGTCGACATAGATCAGCTCGTGCTTGCCGACCATCACCACGTCGCCGTCGTTGAGATAGTGCCGGCGAACCCGCTTTGATTTGACGTAGATGCCGTTCGTGCTGTTCAGGTCCTCGATGACGCACGAGTTGGCGCTGGTGGTGATCTGGCAGTGATGCCGGCTGACGAACCTGCTGTCGATCTGCAGGTCGTTGTCCGCGGTGCGGCCGACGATGATCCTGCCCTGGGTCAGCGCGATCTCCTGCACGGTGCGGCCGTCGGTCGCGACGAGTAGCTTGCCCAGGGTCGGCAGCGCCGGATCGGCGCCACGCATGCGCGGCAGCGCGAGCTCCGTGGCGGCGCGTATCTGCTGTTGGGTCCGGGCCGCGAACTCCACCCATTGCAGCTCGCCCACGGCGCTGTCGATGTCCGCCACGGTCACCATGCCGCGGTCGGCGGTGTAGGCAGCCATCATCGCCGTGTCGCACAGCGTGTTGACGAGCCGAGGCACGCCGCCCGTGAAACGGAAGATCTGCGGGAAGGTGTCCTCGACGAAGATCTGCCGGTCACCCGCCCCGGCGACCTCCAGCCGGTGCTGGATGTAGGCCTTGGTCTCCGACTGCGAGAGCGCCGTGAGATGGAAGCGAAGGCGCACACGCTGCGTGAGCTGCACCAGCTCCGGCGCGTCGAGCTTCGCATTGAGCTCCGGCTGGCCCGCCAGGATGATGCGCAGCACCTTCTCCTTGGTGGTCTCGACTCCCGAGAGCAGACGGATCTCCTCCAGCACCCGCAGCGACAGGTTCTGCGCCTCATCGACGATGAGCAGCACCTTGCGTCCGGCGGCGTACTGCTCGATGAGAAAGTTGTTGAGAGTCGCGATGATCTCGCCCTTCTTCATCTTGAACGGCGAGAAGCCGAACTGCACCAGGATCGCCTGCAGGAAGTCGATGGCCGAGACCTGCGTCTGGTTGATCTGCGCCACCACGACGTCCGACTGAACCTCCTTGAGGAAGGACTCGATCAGGGTGGTCTTGCCTGCGCCGATCTCACCCGTGATCACGACGAAGCCGTCGGTGAACCAGATGGTCGACTCCATGTACGCCTTGGCGCGGGCGTGCTGCTTGGAAAGGTAGAGGAACTGAGGGTCGGGGCTCAGTCGAAACGGCAGCTCTTTGAGTTTGAACGGGTCGAGATACATGGTTCTCTGCTGTTGCCGACAGGCGGTGCGCCGCTGGCTTCGACCCGCTCTGGCCGGGCTCGTTCAGCCTTCTATCTTACGGGATGCGCAACCCGGGAGCCAGTTCGGCCAGCAACCCCCGTGCCCGCCGGTCGCGGCGGGCGGCCGTGGGCTCGACGACGGTGCAATGCCCGACCTTGCGCCCCGGCCGGGGCTGTTTGCCATAATCGTGCAGGTGCAGGCCCTGGCGGGCGAGCAGTCCCTCCCGGGCCGGCACGTCGCCGATCAGATTCACCATGGCGCTGAAGCCCAGCGGCCGCGTCGATCCGAGCGGCAGGTCGAGGATGGCGCGCAGATGATTCTCGAACTGACTGGTCTCGCAGCCCTCGATGGTCCAGTGTCCGGAGTTATGTACACGGGGCGCCATCTCGTTGGCGATGAGCCGTCCATCACGGACGAAGAACTCCATCGTGAGCACGCCAACATAACGGAAATGAGCGAGACAGCGCCGCAGATGAGCCGCGGCGGCGCGCTGCCAGCGCGGTGGACCGTACGGGGCGCGGGTGAGGCGCAGGATACCCTGCGAATGCACATTGCCGCTCAGGGGATAAATGACTGTCGCGCCGCTGGAGCCGCGTGCCCCTATGATGGACACCTCGCAGTCGAACGACACCCATTCCTCGTAGATGAGCGGTACGTTGCCGAGCTCTTCCCAGCCGCGGCGCGCGTCCTCGGGCGTCCTCACCGTGACCTGTCCTTTGCCGTCGTAGCCCAGACGCCGCGTCTTGAGCACACCTGGAACCCCGACATCACGGAGCGCCCGCTCGAGCTGCGAGCGCGACCCGACCGCCCGCCAGCGCGTCGTCGGAACGCCGAGGCGTTCGAACAGCCGCTTCTCGGAGACGCGGTCCTGCGCGGCGGCCAGGGCCGCGATGGACGGACAGATGCGCGCGCCGTGCGCAGTGGCTGCGTGGGTGCGCAGCGCCTCGACGGAGATGTTTTCCCAATCGAATGTCAGGACCTCGCACTCGCGCGCCAGGCGCGAGAGCAGCTTCGGGTCGGTGAAGGGACCGTGCAGCACCGGCGCGACCCGGCTCGCGGGCGCATCGCGGGCGGGATCGAGAAAGAGGAAATCGAGGCCGAGCGGATAACCGGCCAATGCGAGCATCCGGCCGAGCTGGCCGGCTCCCACGATGCCTACCGTCATGACCGCGTCGCGTCGCGCGGATCGGGGTTGGCGAGCACCCCCGCGGTCTGGCTGTCGCGGAAGCGCCCCAGAGCCTCCGCCACGGCCGGATGCTTGTTGGCGAGGATGGCGGCGGCGCAGAGCGCGGCATTGGTCGCGCCCGCGGCGCCGATCGCGAAGGTGGCGACCGGCACCCCGGCGGGCATCTGCACGATCGAGAGCAGGGAGTCGAGGCCGCCGAGCGTCTTCGACTGCACGGGAACGCCGAGCACCGGCAGACTGGTCTTGGCGGCCGTCATCCCGGGAAGGTGCGCGGCGCCACCCGCGCCGGCGATGATGACTTCGAGCCCGCGCGAGCGCGCGCTTCCGGCGTACTCGAAGAGAAGGTCTGGCGTCCGGTGGGCGGAGACCACCTTTACCTCGTGCGGGATGCCGAGCTTCTCCAGCGTCTCGGCGGCGCAGCGCAGGGTCTCCCAATCGGAAGAGGAGCCCATGATGATGCCGACGAGCGCTTTCATCCCGGCATATTAGTTTATTGGCGCAAAGGCGGCATCCCGCCGCCTTGCTCGGCCCATCGTGGGCCTCGCCCCGTCGGGGCGGGCGCTACGCGCCGTCCAAAATCGCTGCCGGCGATTTTTTGCGCGGCCAACCTTGTGACAGGGATTCATCCCGCGGCCCAGGGAGCGGCCCGGCGCCGCTCATTGACTTGCTTTCGGGCTGGCGTCGCTATCCAGGAGCGCCCGCAGGGCCCTGAACAGCTCCCGGCCGGCGGGTCCCATGGTCCGTCCGCCGGGCCCCTGCGGCGCCGAGCCGCGCGCCCGCTCGGCGCGGGCTGCGCCCACCCGCTGGCGCCACTGCCCAGGATCGAGGCTCGGCCGCAGGCGCGCGAGCTCATCAAGGGCGCTCTCGCCCTCGATGAGGAGGCGCTCGCGCCAGCGCTCGGCGCGCTTGAAGAGCTGACTCTCGAGCGCATCGCGCTCGCTGCGGGCAGCCAGCGCCGCACGGATCGGCTCCAGGTCGATCTCGCGCATCAGCTTGCCGATGTACTGGCGCTGGCGCGCCCCACCGGCGCGGCTGGTGATCCGCCGGGCCTCGCGGATCGCTTCGCTCAACCGTTCCGGCAGGCTGAGCGCCTCGAGCTCGGCCTCGCGCAGACGGATCAGCGTCTCGCCAAGGTCCTGGGCGGCGTGGGCTGCGCGTTTGCGCGCGCTCTTGCTCGGGCGCTCGTCCCGTTCCTGGTCCGGGGAGTCCTCTGGCGTATGTGCGGTCACGGGGGGGTCTTTGCGGCTGCTAGAATGAAATTCTGCCCCATTATTGGATTCGAGCGGAACGCGTATGCCACAGGCGGTCGAGGCGGACTCCCCATTGCTCCAGGACGTTGCCGGCTTCGCGCTCGAGGAAGCCCGGCGCCAGGGTGCCTCGCAGTACGAGGTCGATGTCAGTCTGAGCCAGGGGCTCGGTACGACCGTGCGGCTCGGCGAGGTCGACACGATCGAGTACCAGCGCGACCGCGGCCTTGCGGTGACGGTCTATTTCGGCAAGCGAAAAGGCTCGGCCAGCACCGCGGACCTGGGACGCGAGGCGGTCCGCGCCACCGTGGAAAAGGCCTGTGCGATCGCGCGCTACACGGCCGAAGATCCCTATGCCGGCCTGCTGGAGCCCGAATATCTGGCGCGCGAGATACCGGACCTCGACCTCGATCATCCCTGGGGACTTGCCGCGGAGGACGCCATCGAGATCGCGCGCCGCTGCGAGCGGGCGGGCCGCAGCATCGATCCGCGCATCACCAACTCCGAGGGGGCCTCGGTGAGCAGCCAGAGGCACACCGGTGTCTATGGCAATTCGCTGGGATTTCTGGCTGGCTTCTCCGGTACCAGCCATTCCCTGAGCTGCTCGCTGATCACGCAGGAGGCGGATCAGATGCAGCGCGACTATTGGTTCACCACGGCGCGCGATCCGGTGGAGCTCGAGGACGCGGAAGCGGTGGGAGCCACGGCCGGGAGGCGCGCAGTGGCGAGACTCGGTGCGCGCAAGCTCTCGACGCGCAAAGCCCCAGTCGTCTTTTCTCCCGACATGGCTCGCGGCCTCTATCGACACTTCATCGGCGCGATCCGCGGGCCGAGTCAGTATCGCAAGGCCTCATTCCTCCTGAACGCCGCCGGCGAGCAGGTCTTCCCGGCCTTCGTACAGATGCACGAGCGGCCGCACATCCCCAAGGGCCTGGCGAGCGCCGCCTTCGACGACGAGGGCGCCGCCACCCGCGATCGGGACTTGGTCGAGAGTGGAATCCTCCAGGGCTATGTGTTGGGCAGCTACTCGGCGCGGCGTCTTGGCTTGAAACCCACGGGCAACGCGGGCGGCGTTCACAACCTGATCGTGCAGGCCTCGGGGGATTCACCCGGGTACGACGCGCTGCTGCGTCGCATGGGCACGGGGCTGCTCGTGACGGAGCTGATGGGGCAGGGAGTCAACGGTGTGACCGGGGACTACTCGCGCGGCGCGAGCGGCTTCTGGATCGAGGACGGCGCCGTCGCGTATCCCGTGCACGAGGTCACGATCGCGGGAAACCTGCGTGACATCTATCGCAACATCGTGGCCGTCGGCAGCGATTTCGACTCGCGCGGGTCCATCCGCTGCGGGTCGGTGCTCATCGGCGAGATGACCATCGCCGGGGAATAGAGCTGCGACTGCGGCAGGGCGGCGCTGTCGGGCAGGGCAGCGCTCCACGCGTGGATCATGATCGGACTGGCGGCGACGCACTCGCCGACGCAGCGTGCGCTCGGGGGAAAGCGTTTCTTGGTGGTGATGCCGGGCGCCGGGTACACTGCCTCGCATGGCAGCTCCCTGGATCGCCCCCTCCATCCTCTCCGCCGACTTCGCGCGACTTGGCGAGGAGGTCGCTGCCGTGCTCGCCGCCGGTGCCGACAGCATCCATTTCGACGTGATGGACAACCATTACGTGCCCAACCTCACGATAGGTCCGATGGTCTGCGAAGCGCTGCGAAAGCACATCACGGCGCCGATCGACGTGCATCTGATGGTCAGCCCGGTGGACCGTATCATCCCGGATTTCGCGGCGGCGGGCGCCAGCTACATCTCCTTTCACCCTGAGGCGACCCAACACATCGACCGCACCATCGAGCACATTCGGGAGCAGGGTTGCCGCCCGGGACTGGTATTCAACCCGGCGACGCCTCTCGACTATCTCGACTACACGCTGGAGAAGCTCGACCTGGTGCTCATCATGTCGGTCAATCCCGGCTTCGGCGGCCAGAAGTTCATTCCGACGGCGCTGCGCAAGCTGGCCGAGGCGCGCCGTCGCATCGACGCAAGCGGCCGCGACATACGGCTGGAGATCGACGGGGGAGTCAAAGTGGAAAATATCGGGGACATCGCGCGCGCGGGCGCGGATACCTTCGTGGCGGGGTCGGCGATTTTCGGCAGCACGGATTACGCGGCGACCATCAGGGCCATGCGCGCGCAGATCGCAGCAGGCTGATCGAGGCTATTGCTCGGCCCATCCTGGGCCTTTCCCGCTAGCGCGAGGCCGACACGTTCAGGCGTGCCGTCATGAATCGTTCCCGACGATTCATTCGTCGTCGTCCTCATCATCGTCGTCATCGAGCTCGGGAGGCGGCAGCGGCTTCCCGACGGGCTTGGCCGGCACGATGACCGGGCGTGTCTTCATCTTCGGGCGCGCGTTGAACACGACGATGGTCTTGCCGGTGGCGCGCAGCAGGCCCTGATCCTCCAGCACCTTGAGCACCCGCCCCGCCATCTCGCGCGAGCAGCCGACCAGGCGCGAGAGCTCCTGCCGGCTGACCTTGATCTGCATGCCCTCGGGGTGAGTCATTGCATCCGGCTCTTCGCAGAGATTGTTGATGGCATGGGCCACCCTTCCGGTGACGTCCACGAAGGCGAGGTCGCCAAGCTTGCGATTGGTGCGGTCGAGGCGGGTGGCGAGCTGGGTGGCGAGCTCGAAGATGAGACCGGGGCTCTCGGCCGCGATCTGTCGGAAGCGGGGGTAGGTCATCTCCGCCAGCTCGCACTGGTTGCGGGTGCGCACCCACGCGCTACGGGTCGGTTGGTCGCTGAAGAAGAGGCCCATCTCACCGAAGAACTGCCCTCGGTTGAGGTAGGCGAGCACCATCTCGTTCCCTTCCTCGTCCTCGATCATCACCTCGACCGAGCCGCTGATGATGTAGTAGAGGACATCAGGCAGGTCGCCCGCGTGTATGACGACCGTCTTGGACGGTACGGTGCGGATGCGGCAGTAGCTCAAGAATCGGTTGATCGCCGGAATATCGCTCAACGGCTTGACGTTCTCTTCCATACCCGCTCCCCGAATTTGTGTGGTCATGATGAGAGAGTGTTTATACGTTGACCCCGCCCGATGGCAAGGGTACCGCACGCGGTGCAGCGAAAACCAGAGCAACGCGTTGTTTCGAGGCGCAAGGTTGGGGTCATGCTCGCGCAGCGATCAAACCCAGTAGGCGGTGCCCGTCATGATACGGGCCGTGTGGCGCATGAGTGTGCGCACCGGCCCGGGCAGCTCCGCCCCGCCGGCGGCCCGCGCGTCGGCGCCGTGCGTGGCCTCGTCCGCGCGCATCTGCTGCACGATTGCCCGGCTGCGCAGGTCGGCTGCCGGCAGGCGCCCGAGATGATCGTCGAGATGTCCTTCGACCTGCCGCTCCGTCTCCACCACGAAGCCCAGGCTGGTGCGATCGCCCGCGAGCGCGGCGAGCGCACCGATAAAGAAGGAGCCGGCATACCACAGCGGGTTGAGCAGGCTCGGGCGGGATTGGAGCTCCACGAGGCGGCTCTCACACCAGGCGAGGTGGTCGGTTTCCTCGCGCGCGGCATCGAGGAGCATCTTGCGCGTGGTGTCCGACCGCGCCGCCATTGCCTGTCCATGATAAAGGGCCTGAGCGGCGATCTCCCCGGCGTGGTTGACGCGCATGAGGGCCGCGGCCCGGCGGCGCTCATCGGGGGAAAGCTCCGCTGCACCCCTTCCGGCCGCCGCCGAGGGCTGCGGAACGGGGCGGGAGGCATGCGCGGGCGCGAGGAGCGCGCGCAGTGCCCGGTCGGCGGCACCGATCCAGCCATCCAGGGAATGCTCGGTTTCCATGGACCCCGATTATAAGCACTCGTTTTGCATTGGCGGGGCAGCTTCAGTAGACTTGCCGGCCCTCGTTTGAGGCGCCGGATTCGGGCTCCTGCCCGGCTATCGGTCGATGCGCTGGATCCGGGCTTGCTGCCCGGCCCAGCACTGCTTTGGGCAAAAAGCGTGGTTTTTGCCCAAAGCTCCGCCACCTGCGGCGGCGGGGCACATCCTTGTGCCTGCTTTGGTAGTGTTATTTGGCCGCGTGTGAGGCGGCTCGTTGAGGCTCATATGAAGACGGTATTCGCCAAATCCGGCAGTGTCCGGGGCGACTGGTTCGTGGTCGATGCGACCGACAGGACGCTCGGACGCCTCGCCTCGCAGATCGCGCATCGGCTCAAGGGCAAGCACAAGGCCGACTATAGCCCGCACGTCGACATGGGCGATCATATTGTGGTGCTCAACGCCGGCAAGGTGCGGGTCACCGGCCGCAAGCTGACCGACAAGATCTATTATCACCACACCGGCTACATCGGCGGCATCAAGTCGATCGCTCTGCAGAAGCTCCTCGACGAGCATCCGGAGCGGGCGATCGAATTCGCCGTCAAGGGCATGCTGCCGAAGAACCCTTTGGGGCGGCGCATGTTCAAGAAACTGCATGTTTTCGCGGGCGGCGAGCACCCCCACCAGGCGCAGCAACCGCAGCCGCTCGAAATCTGAGGAAATCGCACTGATGCCAGCGCAGCAACAGCACAACTACGGCACCGGCCGGCGCAAGACCGCGACCGCCCGCGTCTATCTGCGGCCGGGAAGCGGCAAGATCACGGTCAATGATCGCCCGCTCGATGTCTTCTTCGGCCGCGAGACCGGGCGCATGATCGTGCGCCAGCCGCTCGAGGCGCTGCAGCTCGGCAGCCGCTTCGACATCAGCGTGACCGTGGACGGCGGCGGCATCACCGGCCAGGCCGGCGCCATCCGCCTGGGCCTTACCCGTGCGCTGATCGAGTACGACGAGACGCTGCGCAAGCAGCTGCGCGACGCCGGCTTCGTTACGCGCGATGCCCGCGAGGTCGAGCGCAAAAAGGTCGGCCGCCGCAAGGCGCGCCGCAGTGGTCAGTACTCGAAGCGCTAGTCGGATCTTGCAGCCGGGGGCGGTTCAAGCTTCAATTACGACCCGCTTGGGCTTCGACCCCGGTCCCGATTTTTTGGGGGATCGTCTAGTGGTAGGACAACGGACTCTGACTCCGTTTACCTAGGTTCGAATCCTAGTCCCCCAGCCAAAAAAGAGAGGCCCGCCAACAGGCGGGCCTCGTTCTTTTGGCGCCATCTCACGCCGTCAATCGCTGCAGAGCTTCCCGGTACTTCTCAGTGGTCTTGGCGATGATCTCGGCCGGCAGCTTCGGCCCCGGCGCCTTCTTGTTCCAGTCGAGCGTCTCCAGGTAGTCGCGCACGAACTGCTTGTCGAAGCTCGGCGGGCTCGTGCCGGGGCGGTAAGTGTCGGCGGGCCAGAACCGGGATGAATCCGGCGTGAGCGCCTCATCGATCAGCGTGAGCGTGCCGCTCTCATCGACGCCGAACTCGAATTTGGTGTCGGCAATGATGATGCCGCGGCTGATGGCATGCGAGGCCGCGAATCGATAGAGGGCGAGGGCGGCATCACGGACGCGGGCTGCGAGCGGCGCCCCGATGAGCTTCTCGACCTCCGCGAACGGGATGTTCTCGTCGTGCTGTCCGGCGGCCGCTTTCGTCGCCGGAGTGAAGATGGGCGCCGGCAGCCGGGATGCCTGCGGAAGATCAGGCGGAAGTGCGACGCCGCACACACTGCCGGTCTTCTGATAGTCCTTCCATCCGGAGCCGATCAGATAGCCGCGCACCACAGCCTCGAGCGGCAGCGTCTTCAGACGGCGCACGATGACCGAGCGCCCTTGCAGCACGGCGCGGTCGGCCGGGTCGCTCACCAGATCATCGACGGAGCGGCCCGTCAGATGGTTCGGCACGATGTGCCGGGTGCGCGCGAACCAGAAGTTTGAAATCTCGTTGAGGACGCGCCCCTTTCCGGGAATCGGGTCCGGCAACACCACATCGAAAGCCGACAACCGGTCGCTCGTCACGATGAGGAGCGCATCGGCGCCGGCCGAATAGATATCGCGCACCTTGCCCTCGTGCAGCTTCTCGAGGCCGCGCAGCGAGGTGCGGAAAACCGTCTGCGTATCCATGCTTGCTACTATAGCAGCGCATATGCGGTACACCGGCAAGGTCGTGGGCGGCTTGATGGGCCTGATCCTCGGGCCGATCTGGGCCGTGGCCGGCGTACTGCTCGGGCATCAGGTCGACGAGCACCTCGACAGACAGGATGCGCTGCCGCCGCCCGGGCCGGAGGAACTGGCTGCCATCGGCGAGCGCTTCTTCCGCGCCACCTTCCGGGTGATGGGATACCTCGCCAAGGCTGACGGGCGGGTCTCGGAGCAGGAGATCGCCGCCGCGCGCGCGGTAATGGCGGAGCTGCGGCTCGACGGCACGCGGGTGCAGCAGGCCATCGAATGCTTCACCGCAGGCAAGCAACCCGGATTCGATCTCACCGCGGAGCTGACCGCTCTCGAGCGAGCCTGCGGCGGCAGGCCCGACCTCGTGCGCGTCTTCGTCGAGCTGCAGGTCCGCGCCGCGCTGAGCGGCAACAATCTCGACGGACCGGTGCGCCCGCTGCTGAATCGCATGGCCGGCCGCCTGGGCGTGTCCCCCTTCGAGCTGGCGCAGATCGAGGCGGTGCTGCGCATTCGCGGCGGCGGCTTCCGCTATGCGCATGCGGGCGTCGAGTCGGCCCCCAGCCCGTCGGAGAGGCTCGGTCAGGCCTACAAGATCCTCGAGGCCGCGCCAGGCGACAGCGATCAGCAGATCGTCAAAGCCTACCGCCGCCAACTGAGCCGCCATCATCCCGACAAGCTGAAGGCCAACGGGTTGCCGGAATCGATGATCGAGCACGCCAAGCAGCGCACGCAGCAGATCATCGAGGCGTACGAGCTCATTCGCGAGCGTCGGGGGATGTAGTGTTTTTGAGGCGCTGGATCCGGGCTCCTGCCCGGCCCAGCGCTCCGCCACCTGCGGCGGCGGGTCACATCCTGTGCCTGGGCTATGCGTTCGTACCGCTAGCTGATTCGGGGTCGACATGTGTTGAGGGGCAGTTAGCCCATTCCTCGATCACCTTCTGTACGGCGTGGAGGCCGTCGGTGAGCGCGGCGGGCCCGGGCTGCAGGATGATCGGGGACTTGATCTCACGCACGAAGCCACTGCGCACCGCCGGGATGGCGCTCCAGCCCGGGCGCGCCGCCACCTCTTCGGGCTGGAACTTCTTGCCGCACCAGGAACCGAAAATGATGTCGGGGGCGCGACGCGGCACCTCCGCAGCATCGGCAATGATTCGGTGACGGCCGAGCGCCTGGACCGACAGCTCGGGGAAACAGTCATCCCCGCCCGCGATGCCGATCACCTCCGAGACCCAGCGGATGCCGGAGATCAGTGGCTCATCCCATTCCTCGAAGTACACGCGCGGCCGGCGTGGCAGAGCCTGCGCGCGCTTGCGGGCCGTCTCGATACCGTCCTCGAGTCGCATCACCAGCTCGGCCGTTCGCGTCTCACAACCGATCATGCCGCCCAACATGCGGATCATGCGGAGGATCTCCGGGACGCTGCGCTGGTTGAACAAGTGCACGTCCAGTCCCGCGCGCGCGAGCTGCGCGGCAATGTCCGCCTGCAGGTCGGAGAATCCAAGGACAAGATCGGGTCGCAGCGCCAGGATGCGGTCGATCTTCGCGCTGGTGAACGCCGAGACGCGCGGCTTCTCCTTGCGCGCGCGGGCCGGCCGTACCGTGAAGCCGGAGATCCCGACGATGCGGTCCTCTTCGCCCAGCAGGTACAGCGTCTCGGTCGTCTCCTCGGTAAGGCAGACGATCCGTTGGGGAAAACAGTGCGCGGCAGCGGACATGGTGTGCGTATGGTAGCAGGCACATGGACGTGCGCCGCCGCCGCAGGTGGCGGCGCCGCAGGCAAAAACCACGCTTGGCCGCTTCGGCGTTGCCCGAGGCGCGCTGGGCCGGGCAGCCCGGATCCAGCGCTTCAACAATGTTAACCTTGCCGGCAATGTGGCTCTGGACCTTTCTCGACGGGTGCTTCTTCGGTCCGGCTTCCCTGGGATCTGGGCGCTGGGCGCGGCTGGTCCGTTGGACGCGTTACCCGTATGTCGTCGTGCGCGACCTCGCGCGTGGCGACATCAGCCTGCGCGCAACGGGGCTCGTCTACACGACTCTGCTGTCGCTCATCCCGCTCGCCGCCTTCAGCTTCGCGATCCTCAAGATCTTCGGCGCGCGCGCCGACCTGCAGCCCGTGGTGTACGAGCTCTTCAGCGCTCTCGGGTCCGCCGGCGATGCCGAGGTGACCTCCCGCGTCATGCAGTTCGCCAACAGCGTCAGCGGCGGAGTCGTCGGCTCGGTGGGGTTCGCGCTCCTCGCGTGGACGCTGGTCGGCACCATCAAGAAGGTCGAGGACAGCTTCAATTTTGTCTGGCGCGTGCAGCAGCCGCGGAGCTTCGCCCGCAGAGTGAGCGAGTATCTGACCCTGATCGTGGTCGGGCCCGTCATCCTGGTGGTCTTCATCGGCATGTCGCGCCGCGCGCTGGAGAGCGCTCCGATCCGCGAGCTCGGGCACCTGCCCCTGCTCGACATTCTCACCGCCACGGGCGTCAAGCTGGCTCCGTACGTCATGGTGAGTGCGTTCTTCACGGCGCTCTACCTCCTCGTCCCGAACACGCGCGTGCGCTGGCGGCCCGCGCTCATCGGCGCCCTGGTGGCCGGCGTGCTATGGGCTGCCGTGGGGCGCGGGTTCACCGCATTCGTCGTGCACTCGACGCGGCTCACGATCGTGTATGCCGGATTCGCCTTCGTCGTCGCCGCCCTGCTATGGACGTATCTCGGCTGGCTGATCCTGCTGGCCGGCGCGCTGCTGTCGTTCTACATCCAGAACCCGACATACCTGCGGCTCGGGCTGCAGGAGCTGAAGCTCTCCAGTATCGAGGTCGAGAATCTCGCGCTGCGGCTCATGTACTTCGTCGGGCGAACCTACGTCACGGGTGGCGCGCGCTGGAACGTGAACGGGCTCGCGAGCGAGCTCGGCTTGCCCGGTATCGCGGTCGCGCAGATGGTCACGACATTGGAGAGTGCGGGCCTGCTCGTCGTCACGGAGGACGACGAGCTGCTGCCGGCGCGAGACATCGGCCACATCACGGTGAGCGAGATATTGGAAATCGCCCGCAATCAGCGCAGCGGCCACTTCAATCCGCGCTCGGTCTTCATCCCGCCGGTGGATCGGCTGATAGCAACCATCGACGAGGCGCGCCGCAGTCGCTGTGGTGAGCTCACGCTTCGCGATCTAGTGGAAGAACCACCGCGGCCGACGCTGACCCTGGCAACGGGTAAGCGCAGTTAGGCGTCCGCCGCCGCAGGTGGCGCAGGTCTAGTATGAAGCGCTGGATCCGGGCATTGCGCTGCGCAGTCCCTGCTGCGCGCAAGCCCGGGGTGTCCATCCATGGCCACCCGTGCGACGCATGCGTCGCACCCTGCCCGGCCCAGCGCCGTCTCGGGCAAAAAGCGTGGTTTTTGCCCGCGACTCGGCCACCTGCGGCGGCCGGGTACATCCCTGTACCTGAGTCGCAGTGTCGTCTCGCTTCATGGTTCGGGGTCGACTGCCGGTCGATGGCCAACTAGTTACAGCGTCACGATACCGCGCTCGGTTCCCACCAGCAGCACGTCCGCGGGACGCTTCGCGAACAGACCCACCATCACCACGCCTGTGAGGCTTCCGATTTCGCTCTCGAATGCCGGCGCATCCGTGATGCTGAGGCCGTGCACATCGAGGATGTGGTTGCCGTTGTCGGTGACGACTCCCTGGCGCCACTGCGGCCGGCCGCCATGCGCCTCGAGTCGCCGGGCGACGAGCGTGCGTGCCATCGGAATCACCTCTACCGGCAGCGGGAAGGCGCCTAGTGTGTCGACCAGCTTGCTCTCATCGACGATGCAGATGAAGCGAGCGGCCGCCGCGGCGATGATCTTCTCGCGCGTCAGCGCGCCGCCGCCGCCTTTTATGAGGTGACGCGTGCGGGTGGCTTCGTCGGCGCCGTCGATGTAGAGCGGTAGCTGCGCGACGTCATTGAGATCGAGCACGGGTATTCCGGCCGCATCGAGGAGCGCGGTAGTGGCGTTGGAGCTCGACACCGCGGCGCGCACCAGGCCCGGATGCGCCGCCAGAGCCTCGATCAGGAAGCGCACCGTCGAACCGGTGCCGACGCCGAGCACGCAGCCGGCGGGAATGTGCTGCAGAGCAGCTTCGGCGGCACGCCGCTTGTTCGCGTCGGCAAGTGTGCTCATGAACCGCCCTCCGGAAATGAACGTGCCCGCAGGAGCGGGCACGATGGTCGCGAATCTCGTCTTACTCGGCGGCCGCCGAAGCGGCCGCCGAGCAAAAGGCCTTACTTTTTCTTTGAAGCTTTCTTCTTGGCCTTCTTTTTCGCCTTCGCCATGTTGGCTCTCCAGTTGTCGGGTTAGTCCGAGGTCGGAGTATATACAGGTGAAGTAAAAATACAAGCAAGGGTGGCGTGGATGTGCTAGCTGCCTCTCACGCAGCGGATGACGCCGCGCTCGGTGATCACGAGATCGAGTGGCACATCGTGCGCGGCGGGTGCGATGCGTGGCACCTCCTGCGATGCATAACCGATGCCGACGAGCAGCGGCGCGTGCCAGGAGGCGCGCAGCCGCCTGAATCCGAACGCGCGATCGTAGTAGCCGCCGCCCATGCCGAGGCGAATGCCGTGACGATCGAAGCCGACGAGCGGCAGGAACACGACATCGAGCAGGCGTACGCTCGCGAGCTGCGGTCCAGCGGGCTCGACGATGCCGAAGCGGTTGCTCCGCAACGAGCGCGGCACCGCGGTGATCCGTGCGAAGCACATGGAGCGCACGTGCGAACGCGGGTCGATGCGCGGCAGATAGACGAGGCAGCCGCGGCTCAGCGCGAGCGCGATCAAGCAGGAAGTGTCGAGCTCCTCGGCGGTGGCGGCGTAAATGCCGATGCGCCGACCGGAACGGAGATGGAGGATGCCGTCGGCATGACGCGCGACCTGCTTGGCGGCGCGCGCTCGCGCCGCTGCGGACACGGCCCGGCGCCTGGCCCGCAGCGACGCCCGCAGGGATCTGCGGGCGTCGGTCACGCTGGAATCAGGAAGCGCCACCCGCCTGTGCCGGTGCGGACCGTTGCTCTCGAACCAGAGCAACAAGTGGGACGTGCTGTGACAGGTAAGGCTTTCCGCTCATGGCGGACTTGCACAGTGCTGCCGACGAGCCCTGCCCCGTGGGTGTTTCAATTAGGGTCCGAGGTAACCCGGCCCGCTTGTCGAACACCGC